>Ga0302314_10001935_pt1 | contig 38610 bp, 34 predicted proteins | sample III_Palsa_N2_3_FD_200533 | JGI IMG/M metagenome (GOLD analysis project Ga0302314, IMG submission 200533) | Peat permafrost microbial communities from Stordalen Mire near Abisko, Sweden - III_Palsa_N2_3 | ecosystem: Environmental > Terrestrial > Soil > Palsa > Peat permafrost | place: Sweden...
TATCAGATTCCGCCGCAACTCCGGAACGCCTTTCTCGCGGCGGAAGACCACGACTTCTTCAATCACGGCGGCCTCGACCCGCTGGGCCTGGCCCGGGCCATGGGCAAGGACATCATGAACGCCGCGCGGGGACGGCGGCTCGAAGGCGGCTCGACTATCACCCAGCAGGTCGCCAAGAACGTCCTGCTCAGCAACGAAGCCACCATGGGCCGCAAGCTCAAGGAAGCGATTCTCGCCAACCGGCTCGAGAAGACGCTGACCAAGGAGCACATCCTTGAACTCTATCTGAACGAAATCTGGCTCGGCTACCGCTCCTATGGGGTCGGCGCCGCCGCCTATAACTATTTCGGCAAGCCGCTGTCCGATCTCGACCTGGCCGAATGCGCCTATCTCGCCGCCCTGCCCAAGGGGCCGGACAACTATCAGCCGGTGAAGAACAAGGCCGCGGCCATCGCCCGCCGCAACTGGATTCTGGGCCAGATGGTCACCTACAAGATGGCGACCAAGGCGGACGCGGCGAAGGCCATGCAGGAGGACCTCAAGGTCCAGCTGGCGCCGACCCGGGCGAAATATCGCGATGCCGACTATTTCGTCGAAGAGGTGCGCGAGCGGGCGCTGATCACGCTGGGACCGCGCCTTTCCGAAGGTGGCTACTACATGCGCACGACCCTCGATCCGCGGCTGCAGACCGCGGCCCGGGTGGCGCTGATGCATGGCCTGGAGAACTACGACCATCGCCATGGCTGGCGCGGCGCCTGGGGGCATGCCGACCCGACCAAGGATTGGCAGAAGGACGCGCTGGCCCAGTCGCCGCCGGCGGAACGCCGCGCCTGGCGCGCCGCGGTCGTGGAATCAGCTTCCGGGGATGTGCATGTGAAGCTGGCCGACGGCTCTGGGTCCGGCGTGTTGGAAGGCGCCGATGTCGCGTGGGCCAGGGCGAGCGGCAAGGGCCTGCACGAGGGCGATCTGATCTTTGTCGAGCCGTCGACGGCCGGCCGCTACAATCTGCGCCAGGTTCCCATCGTCAACGGCGCCTTGGTGGCGATCGATCCCCGCACCGGCCGAACCCTGGCCATGGTGGGCGGCTACAGCTTCTCGCTGTCGAAGTTCAACCGGGCGACCCAGGCGATGCGTCAGCCCGGGTCTTCGTTCAAGCCCTTCGTCTACGCCACCGCGCTGGAGAACGGCTACACGCCGGCCAGCGAAGTGGTCGACGGCCCGATCTCCCTGCCGGGCGCGAAGGAGGGCGAGGTCTGGACGCCGGAGAACTACCACAAGGGCTTCTATGGCGCGCAGCCGCTGCGGCGGGGACTGGAACTGTCGCTCAACACCATGACCGTTCGCCTGGCCCAGGGCGTGGGCATGAAGAAGATCGTCGACAACGCCAAGCTGTTCGGCGTGGTCGACAACATGGAGCCGGTGCTGGCGATGGCGCTGGGCGCGGGTGAGACCACGCCGTTCCGGCTCACCGCCGCCTATTCCGCCTTCGTCAACGGCGGACGGCGCATCAACCCGCACCTGATCGAGGTGGTCGAGGACCGGGACGGCAAGCCGATCCTGAACTCCGACCGACGCGATTGCCCGCACTGCAGCGGCGACTACGACAACGCGGAGTCACCCCGGTTGCAGCCCTCCGGCGATGTGGTGGTCGACCCGATCACCGCCTACCAGATCACCTCCATGCTGCAGGGCGTGGTCCAGCGCGGCACCGCCGTACAGGCGTCGAGCCTTGGCCGTCCGGTCGGCGGTAAGACCGGCACCACCAACGATTTCCGCAGCGCCTGGTTCGTCGGCTTCACGCCGGACATCGTCGTCGGCGTGTTCGTCGGGTTCGACGACAATCGCTCGCTGGGCGAGAACGAGACCGGCGCCGTGGACGCCGTGCCCATCTTTGTCGATTTCATGCAGACGGCGCTGAAGGGTACGCCTGTTCACGACTTCAAGCCGCCGGCCGACGCCAAGTTCGCCATGGTCCACGGCATCCGCGAAGCGTTCAAGCCCGGCACCGAGCCGAAGCAGGCTCCAGCTGCGCCCGTTGACGGCGCAACGCCTGTTGGCGGCGTTGCGGTTCCAGGTGCGCCCGTCGGTCCCGCCAAGCCCGGCGTCGCCGCCGGCGCGCCGCCACCGCCGAAGAAGGCGCCAGCCGACCTCAACGGGCTTTACTAGAGCGAGTTGGGATTGATCCAAGCCATCTTAAAATCCGCTCATCCCCGCGAAGGCGGGGACCCAGGCGACTGGGCGCCACTCGCGAAGCTGCCGCGCCCAAGAATGCGGCGGCACGATCGAGTCTGGCGCCCCTGAGTCCCCGCCTTCGCGGGGATGAGCGCCAATTGAGTCAATCAAAACCCAACTCGCTCTAGCTGCGGACATTGAACTTGGCGGCGGCGCGGGCTATCTGCCGGCCCCCGGTATTGGAGACCATCATGAGAGCGGATGTCGAAGCGGCGGCGGCCGACATCGAGCAGTCGATCGGACTGCTCAGGAGGCGTCTTTGACTGGGAACCAGCCCTAAGACGACTGGACGAGCTGGACGCGCGCGCGGAAGACCCGACCCTCTGGGACCGGCCCGCCGACGCCCAAGCGCTGATGCGCGACCGTAACCGGCTCGCCGCTCAGGTCGAAGCGGTGAGGAGCCTGGAGCGCGATCTCAAGGACGCGGTGGATTTCGCCGAGCTCGCGGATGCCGAGAGCGACGAGGCGTCGCTGGAGGACGCACGCGCCCAGCTGGCGGGGCTTAAGCGGACGGCCGCCAGGGCGGAGCTGGAGGCGCTGTTGTCCGGCGAGGCCGACGGCAACGACGCCTATCTCGAAATCAATTCCGGCGCCGGCGGGACGGAGTCCTGCGACTGGGCCGGGATGCTGCTGCGCATGTACACCCGCTGGGCCGGCGCCCACGGCATGAGTGTCGACCTGATCGAAGAAACCGACGGCGATCAGGCCGGGATCAAGTCCGCGACCCTGGAAATCAAGGGCCCGAACGCCTACGGCTGGCTGAAGACCGAGGCCGGCGTGCACCGGCTCGTGCGCATCTCGCCGTTCGATTCCAGCGCCAGACGGCACACCAGCTTTGCCTCGGTGTGGGTCTATCCGGTGGTCGACGACACCATCGAGATCGAGATCAATCCGGCGGACGTGCGCACCGACACCTACCGCGCCTCCGGCTCCGGCGGCCAGCACATCAACAAGACCGACTCCGCCGTGCGGTTGACCCATATTCCCACGGGCGTCGCCGTCGCTTGCCAGGCCGGGCGCTCACAGCATCAGAACCGCGAAGAAGCCTGGAAAATGCTCCGCGCCCGTCTGTATGAGATCGAGCTGCAGAAACGCGAGGCCGAGGCCCAGGCGCTGCAGGACCAGAAGACCGACATCGGCTGGGGCCACCAGATCAGGTCATACGTGCTGCAGCCGTATCAGATGGTGAAGGATCTGCGCACCGAGCTGGAAACCTCGGATTCCCAAGGCGTGCTCGACGGAGATCTGGACGCCTTCATGGGCGCTTCACTGGCGCAGCGCGTGGGCGTGACCAGGGACGCAACGGCCGGATAGGCGCAGAGACGCCTATCCGGCCAATCGGATTGTAACAGGACGGTGTTTAGTGCGCGGCGGTCAGGCCCGGCGCCGTACCGTTGGCGGCTTGCGGGGCCAGAGATGGCTGCGCGGCCGGAACCAGGCTCGGGGCGGCGACATTGAGGGCGGCAGGCGCGGGCGCGGCGGCGGGAGCCGGCTGGCGCTGGAACTTCAGGCTGCGGCCCTGGAAGAAGGCGCCGGTTTCCATGGTCAGCTGTTCGTGGGTGATGTCGCCATCGACGTAGCAGGTGCCCATCAGCTTGACCTGCTTGGCGGTCACCGTCCCGACGATGCGGCCACGGGTTTCGACGGCGTCGGCCAGAACCGCGCCTTCGATGTGTCCGGTCTCGCCGACGCTGAGACGCGGGACGCGAACGTCGCCACGGATCACGCCATCGACATGCAGTTCGCCGTCGCCGATCACATTGCCTTCGATCGTGATGTCGTCCGCAATGAGGGAGGCGGTCTTCGGCGTCTTGCGCGCGGGCGGCGCGGCCACGGTGTTCATGGGCGCCGGTTCCGGCATGTTCATGGCAGGCTGATCGGCGCGAAGGGCCGGACCGCTCGTCGGCTTAACCTGTTTGTTGAACATAATCGCCTGCCTCCAGGAAACGCTTAGGATTTTGCGGGCGGCCGTCCACCCAAACTTCGTAGTGCAAGTGCGGACCGGTGGACCGGCCCGTGGAACCCATGGCGCCAATCCGCTGGCCCAGCGCCACATGCTCGCCTACGGCGACATATATCGCCGCAAGATGTGCGTATCGTGTCTTTATTCCCCTGCCGTGATCAATTTCTATTGTGTTCCCGTAGCCGGTGCGCACGCCAGTAAATGAGATCACGCCAGGTCCGGTCGTTTTGACCGGGGTCATCATCGGCCCTGCAAAATCCTGGCCAGCATGAAACGCGGGCCGACCATTGAACGGATCGGTGCGCACACCGAAGCCGCTCGATTCATGGGTGCCTGTCGTGGGCCGCGCCAGCGGAAGCTCATCCGTGAGGCGGCTCAGGCTCTTACTATCGGATAGATCGGTCGCTGCGTGCTGAATCCGCTGGGCGAAGTTTTCGTCCACATCCAGGACAGCGGCGAGCGCGCGGGGGTCCTTGGCGTCGATCAGCGGACCGCCGAGACTTTCGCTGCTGACTTGGCCAAGGGCGGTGGGATTGAGGCCGGTCAGGCGAAGGGCCAACCGCAGCCGATCCGCACGGGATTTCGCGTAGTTTTCCGCCTGCTCGATCAGCCGGTCCTGGTCGTCCCGCACCGCCTTGACCGCGTCCATCGGCGAACGGCCGGAGAAGGCCTTTAGCGGCTCCGGCGCCAGGGCGTTGACGAGGCCGGGCTCGCCCCTCACTTCCGTCAGCAGCATGGCCAGGGCGGCGTGGCGCTTTTCCGTATTGAGGGCGAGATCGGCGACGGAGTTGCTGGTGTCGTTCAGCTGAGCAACGGCGCTGTTGAGCCGCGCCTGCCGGTCAGCGATCAGGCGCTCATAGTAGGCGCGGGTGCGGATCGATTGTTGGTCGGCCGGGCTTGCGGACAGCAGGCTGATGAGCAGGGAAGCGGTGCCGACACCGGTCCAAAGGGCGAGAACCGCGAGCGCCGCACTCAACATAAGCTGGCGGCCGGTGGTCAGAACCAGCCCGTGCACCGCCCCTTGTGATCTAAGATAGATGTGGCGTTCAGGAAACACCGTTTCCGTAAAACGCCGCCAGCGTCCCGATCTGGCAGAAACCATGAACGCTCACCCCCGCGAACCGCCATCGGGGATATGCAACGATCTCAAACAAATACACAACCGCGTTCGCTCAAGACGTGTGTCACAAACGCAATCGTGATTAATAATTCGTCAATGGTATGCCGAGTCGCTAATTCGCGCCAAGGCTGAAGAATCGGGGCTGGAACCGCTCATTTTCGCGGCTCGCCCCGATTTTCGCCACCGGTGGTAGTGAATGTGTCCCAATCCGGGACGAAAAAGGTGCGACGACGTGCGGCGCCCCTTCAGAGCGCCTGCGCCTGGGCCAGCACGTCGGCGACGTGACCGGTCACCTTGACCTTGCGCCAAAGCTTGCGGATCCGGCCTTCGGCGTCGATCAGGAAGGTCGAACGATCAATGCCCATGTACTTGCGCCCGTACATGCTCTTCTCGACCCAGGAGCCATAGGCTTCGACCACCTTGCCCTCGACGTCCGAGGCCAGGGTGAAGTCCAGGCCGTATTTGGCCTTGAACTTGTCGTGGCTCTTCACTGAGTCCTTGGACACCCCGATCACTGTCGCGCCCGCCTTGGCGAACTCCGCCGCCAACTCGGAAAAGCCGTTGGCTTCGCTGGTGCAGCCGGTCGTGTCGTCCTTGGGATAGAAATAGAGCACCAGCTTGCGGCCCTTGAAATCAGACAGCTTGGCCTGCCCGCCGCCATCGGTGGGCAGGTCGAAATCAGGGGCGGCGTCGCCAACATTGAGAGTCATGGGACTGTCCTTCCTGTCGGTCGCTAGACGGGTTTCACCAGTACGATCTTCTTCTTGCCCGCCGCCAGCTTGATCAAGCCATCGGCGTTGCAGTCGGCCAGAGAGACGGTTCGCTGGCCATCGGGCTCGACCTTGTCGTTCACGCGAAGACCACCCCCTTGCGCCAGACGTCGGGCTTCGGACCGTGACGCGGCCAGACCGGCGTCAGCGACGAGGTTCGCCAGCGGCACGCCCGCCTCAAGATCGGCGCGGGCGACCTCGATGGTCGGCAGATCGCCAGAGAGCCTGCCTTCCTCGAACGCCGCCCGCGAGGCCGCCGCCGCCGCCGCGGCCGCGGCGGCGCCGTGAAGCAGGGTGGTGGCTTCGTTGGCGAGCACCTTCTTGGCCTCGTTGATCTCCGCGCCCTGCAGCGCCGCCAGCCTGGCGATCTCATTGAGCGGCAGTTCGGTGAACAGCTTCAGGAACTTGCCGACGTCGGCGTCTTCGGTGTTGCGCCACATCTGCCAGTAGTCGTAGGGGCTCAGGCGATCGGCGTTGAGCCACACCGCGCCGCCGACCGTCTTGCCCATCTTCTCGCCGGACGCGGTGGTCAGCAGGGGCGTGGTCAGGCCGAACGCCTGCTTCTGCTCGACGCGGCGGATCAGCTCGACGCCATTGATGATGTTGCCCCACTGGTCGGAGCCGCCCATCTGCAGGCTGCAGCCGTAGCGGCGGTTCAGTTCCAGATAATCCGTCGCCTGCATCAGCATGTAGTTGAACTCGAGGAACGTCAGCGGTTGCTCGCGCTCCAGCCGCAGCTTGACGCTGTCGAAGGCCAGCATGCGGTTGATGGTGAAATGGACGCCGTAGTCGCGCAGGAAGTCGACGTAGCCCAGCTTCTCCAACCAGTCGGCGTTGTTGACCATGACCGCGCCGGTCGGGCCTTCGCCGAATTCGAGGAAGGTGGCGAACACCCGGCGGATGCTGGCCAGATTGGCGTTGATTACCGCCTCGGTGAGCAGCGGGCGCTGGGTGTCCTTGTCGCTCGGGTCGCCGACCTTGGTCGTGCCGCCGCCCATGAGCGGGATCGGACGGTGACCGGTCTTCTGCAGCCAGCGCATCATCATGATCGAAATCAGCGAGCCGATATGCAGGCTGTCGGCGGTGCAGTCGTAGCCGACGTAGGCCGTGACGACGCCGGCGACCGCGGCGGCGTCCAGCGCCTCCAGGTCGGTGCACTGGTGCACATAGCCGCGCTCGATCAGCACCTTGAGCAGGTCGGACTTGGGCTTGAACGTCGATGGATCGGTTTCGGGCATTGGACGGCTCCTGGACTTAAGTTTCGGCCGGAGACCGTTTCCTGAACTGGAAGCCCGCCGCCGACCGGATGGCGGCTGGGCGTGAGTGACCGGCCGCTCGCTAGAAGGGCGAGCGGTAATAGCGCGAACGATGGCTGGCGCGGCTGGTCATGGGCGGCTTGCTAGCCGCGCCGGTCTTGCCCGTCAAGGCGCAGCCCCCTAGCGTCACGACGAGTTTGAGGGTTGAGACATGCGCGTCCTGGGATTCATGAGCGGCACATCGCTGGACGCGGTGGACATGGCGGTGCTGGAGACCGACGGCGAAACCATCCAGGCCTTCGGCCCGGCCGGCGAGCAAAAACTGTCCAACGAAACCCGCGAAGTGGTGCTGGAGGCGGTCAGGCAGGCCCTCGCGTTGCCCCGCGGCGCGCCGGAGCCATCGGTATTCGCCGAAGCTGCAAAGGCAATCGCCGAAGAGCATGTGGCCGCCGCTCGCGGCTTCATGGCGACCCATGGCCTGACCAAGCCGGACATCGACCTGATTGGCTTCCATGGGCAGACGGTGTTTCACGAACGGCCCATTTCGGGACGTATTGGCCGCACTGTGCAGCTTGGCGACGCAGCGCTGCTGGCCGCCGAGTTGGAGATCCCGGTGGTCTATGATCTGCGCAAGGCCGACGTCGCGGCCGGCGGGGAGGGCGCGCCGCTCGCGCCGATCTATCACGCGGCCCTGGTTCGCCATTCCGGCCTCGACGCACCGGCGGCGGCGCTGAATCTCGGCGGCGTGGCGAACGTCACCCTGATCGGCAAGGGGCCTGACGACTTGAAGGCCTTCGACACCGGGCCGGCGAATGGCATGATCGATCTGTTGGTGCAGGAGCGCGGCGCTGGACGCTTCGACGAGGGCGGTCGGTTGGCGAACTCCGGAACGGTTGATGCTGGCGCCTTGAAGGTCCTGCTCGACCATCCCTACTTCGCCGCGCCGCCACCCAAGTCTCTCGACCGCTATGACTTCTCCCTTGATCCAGTGAGAACGCTAAGCCTCGAAGACGCGGTCGCGACCCTGACCGCCTTCACCGTGGAGACGGTGCTGCTGGCTGCCGAATGGATCGATCGGCCCAGCGCCTTGATCGTCTGCGGCGGCGGCCGGCATAATCCGGCGCTGATGGCGGGCCTGCGAGGGGCGCTGCCGATGCAGGTGCTTTCCGCGGAAGACGCTGGCTGGCGCGGCGACTCCATCGAGGCGGAGGCTTGGGCCTATCTCGCCGCCCGTTCTGTCCGAGGGCTGCCGATCTCATTTCCGGCGACGACAGGGGTGCCTGCGCCGATGACAGGCGGTAAGACGGCCTATCCCGCTTAAGCTTTCCAGTTCGTCGAGGATCACATGACTGACCAATGGGCCGCCGGCCGCACCGCCCTGATCACCGGCGCCACCTCGGGCTTCGGCGAAGCCTTCGCCCGCCGCGTGCTGGCCGCCGGCGGCAAGGTCATCGCCACCGGGCGGCGCGAGGAGCGGCTCAAAGCGTTCGCAGACGAAGCGAAGACCGACAGGCTGCTGACCCGCGCCCTGGACCTGCGCGACGGGGAGGGGATAAAGGCCATGGTCGCCGATCTGCCGACGGCGTTCGCGGACGTCGACATCCTGTTCAACAACGCCGGCCTGGCGCTGGGCCTCAACAAGGCCCAGGAAGCCGATCTCGCGGACTGGGACGCGATGATCGAGACGAATGTCCTGGCGCTGACGCGCGTAACGCGGGCTGTATTGCCGGGCATGGTCGCGCGAAACCGGGGCGACGTGCTGAACATGTCCTCGGTGGCCGCCAGCTATCCCTATCCAGGCGGCAATGTGTACGGCGCCACCAAGGCCTTCGTCCGCCAGTTCTCGCTCAACCTGCGCTCGGATCTGTTGGGGACAAAGGTGCGCGTGACGTCGATCGAGCCGGGCATGTGCGAGACGGAGTTTTCCCTGGTCCGCTTCAAGGGCGACGCCGAGGCGGCCGCCAAGGTCTACCAGGGCATGAAGCCGCTCAGTGCGGACGACATCGCGCTGACGCTGGAAACGGTGGTGCGCCTGCCGGCGCACATCAATGTCAATGCGCTGGAGGTGATGCCGGTGCAGCAGGCCTTCGGCGGGTTCGCGGTGTCGCGGGAGTAGGTGCGTGCTTCGACGCGCCGCTTCGCGTCGGCTCAGCATGACGTAGAATTTTAGAGCCCACCCAAACACGTCATCCTTAGCCGGCCGCCTCGGCGGCCGTGTCGAAGCACGCACGAAGCGTGGCGCAGCCTTACGCCGGCTCGGCCGCCAGCCGCTTGTCCAGATACCCGCCCACATGCTTGTCCACGTCCGGCAGGTTGTGAGCCCAGAAGTGGTCTGCGCCGTCGACGATGTCGTAGTCGATGACGATGCCCTTCTGGGTGCGCAGCTTGGTCACCACCCGCTCGACCTCGGAGGGCGGCACCACGCCGTCGGCGGAGCCGTGCAGGAACAGGCCGGACGCGGGGCAGGGGGCCAGGAAGCTGAAGTCGTACATGTTGGTGGGCGGCGAAACCGAAATGAACCCATCGGTTTCCGGGCGGCGCATCAGCAACTGCATGCCGATGTAGGCGCCGAAGTCGAAACCGGCGACCCAGGTCTGGGTCGCGGTGGGGTTGACCCCCTGCAGCCAGTCCAGCGCCGTCGCCGCGTCGGCCAGTTCGCCGATGCCGGCGTCGAACTCGCCCTGGCTGCGGCCCACGCCGCGGAAATTGAAACGCAGCACCGAAAAGCCCCGCTGCATGAACAGCAAAAACAGCTGCGCCGAGACCGGGTGATTCATGGTGCCGCCGGCGCGCGGGTGCGGATGCAGGATCAGCGCGATCGGCGCGTTGTCCTTCTTGCCCGGCGAATAGCGGCCCTCGATGCGGCCGGACGCGCCGGTCAGAACCACTTCAGGCATGAAACCTCCTGGTCGCGCGCCGAGAATACTTGACCACAGCGCTTGGTCTTCTTAAGTCCGCTCATCTAACGGGCAGGCCGCTGGAAGGCGGCGGTGTGTAGCACAAGCTTTATCCGATGCGCGCGAATTCTGAACACCATGGACGGACTTAAAAGGGCGCCGCGATGCAACTGAGCACCAAGGGACGCTACGCCGTGATGGCGATGACCGACCTGGCCAGCCAGGGCGACGGTCGTCCCGTGACCGTGGCGGAGATAGCCGAGCGGCAGCAACTGTCGGCCGCCTATCTGGAGCAGTTGTTCGCGCGCCTGCGCCGGCGCGGCCTGGTGCAGAGCGTGCGCGGCCCCGGCGGCGGCTACCGGCTGGCCAAGACCGCGGCTGAAACCACCGTCGCCGATGTGGTGACCGCAGTGGACGAGCCCCTGCGCGCCACCCGATGCGCCGGCCACGGGGCGGTGCTCGGCTGCATGAAGGGCGGCGCCAGATGCGCCACCCACGATCTCTGGGAAGCGACCGGCCAGGTGATCCACGATTATTTCGCCAGTGTGTCGCTCGCCGACGTCGCGGGGGGGCATTTGCCGTCCCAATCGGCGAGGGCGGCGTGATGATGGTCTCGGTTAGAGAACCCTTCCCCCTCACTGGGGGAAGGGCAGGGTTGGGGGTGTTCGCGTCGGCGGCGGCGACTGAAACTCTGATGGGCGCCGGCGCCCAAATGCGCCATTCACCCCAACCGCGTGGCTACACTCCCACCCAACCCTCCCTCATTGAGGGGGATGGCTTTTGGCGTGTTCGACCATGACCTCCGTCTATCTCGACTACAACGCCACCGCGCCGATCCGCCCGGAGGCGGCGGCGGCGGCGGCGTGCGCCTTACTGGTTGGCGGCAATCCGTCGTCGATCCATGCCGCGGGCCGTCTTGCGAGGGCCGCGGTGGAGAAGGCGCGCGATCAGGTGTCTGCGCTGGTCGGCGTCAAGCCGGGCTCGCTCACCTTCACCAGCGGCGGCACGGAAGCCAATGCGCTCGCCATCGAGAGCGCCGTCGCCGCCGGCGCCAAGCGTCCGCTGATCGGCCTGACGGAGCACGCCAGCGTTCTGGCGACGAGCATGGCCTCGGGCTTGATGGTCGAAGGTTGGCCGGTCACGGAAGACGGCCGCGCCGACCTGAACTGGCTCAGCGACCGGCTGGCGAAGTGGAACGCCACGGACGGCGCGCCGTTCGCGGCCATCTCGCTGGTGAACAATGAGACCGGCGTCATTCAGCCGGTCGCAGAAGCGGCCGAGCTGGTCCACGCGGCCGGCGGCTGGCTGCATGTGGACGCGGTGCAGGCGGCGGGAAAGATCGCTGTCGATTTCGCGGCGACCGGCGCGGACACGCTTTCCCTGTCGGCCCACAAACTCGGTGGCCCGCAAGGCGTCGGGGCGCTGGCGGCTGGTCCGCGCGCGACCCTGTCCAGGCGCCTGCATGGCGGCGGCCAGGAGCGCGGCCGGCGGGCCGGAACGGAGAATCTCTCGGGAATCGCCGGCTTCGGCGCGGCGGCTGAGGCGGCCTTGCGTGATTTGGCCGACGTCGATGCGCAGGCCGAATGGCGCGACGCGGCGCAGGCTAAAATCCTTGAAGGCGCCGAGGTCGAGGTGTTCGGCGCGCGGGCGCCGCGCGTTCCGGGCACGCTCTGTTTCGGCTGCGAAGGCTTCGACGCCGAGCGCCAGGTGATGGCGCTGGACCTCGACGGCGTCATGGTCAGCGCTGGCGCGGCCTGCTCGTCGGGCAAGATGGCGCCCAGCGCCGTCCTGATCGCCATGGGCTTCGGCCCCATCGCCAACCAGTCGATCCGCGCCAGCGGCGGCTGGGCGACCACCGAGGCGGACTGGACTCGGTTCGCCGAGGCCTGGCTCGCCGCCTACACCCGTCACCAGGCGCGTCGCCGCGCCTCGGCCGCGTAAGAAAGTAAGACAATGGCCGACCAACAAACAATCGATCAGGTCGAGGCGCTGGAAGCCTACAAGCATGGCTTCGTCACCGACATCGTCCAGGAGTTCGCGCCCAAGGGCCTCAGCGCCGACACCGTGCGCTATATCTCGGCCCAGAAGAACGAACCCGAGTGGATGCTGGCCTGGCGGCTGGAGGCGTTCGAACGCTGGCTGACCCTGGACGAGCCGGATTGGGCCAAGGTCAGCTTCCCGAAGATCGACTACCAGAACAGCTACTATTACGCCGCGCCGAAAACCAAGGTCGGCCCGATGTCGCTGGATGAGGTCGATCCGGAGCTGCTCGCCACCTACGCCAAGCTCGGCATCCCGCTCCGAGAACAAGAGGTCCTGGCCGGCGTCCAGGGCGCGCCGAAGTATGCGGTCGACGCGGTGTTCGACAGTGTCTCGGTGGTCACCACCTTCAAGAAGGAGCTGGCGGCGGTCGGGGTGATCTTCTGCTCCATGTCCGAGGCGATCCGCGAACATCCGGAGCTGGTGCGCCAGTATCTGGGTTCGGTGGTGCCGGTGTCCGACAACTATTTCGCCTGTCTGAACAGCGCGGTCTTCTCCGACGGCAGCTTCGTCTATGTGCCGCCCGGCGTGCGCTGTCCGATGGAGCTGTCGACCTATTTTCGCATCAATGCCGCCGAGAGCGGCCAGTTCGAGCGCACCCTGATCGTCGTCGACCAGGGCGCCTACGTCTCCTACCTGGAAGGCTGCACCGCGCCGATGCGCGACGAGAACCAGCTGCACGCCGCCGTGGTTGAACTGGTGGCCCTGGACGATGCGGAGATCAAATACTCCACGGTCCAGAACTGGTACCCCGGCGACGCAGCGGGGAAAGGCGGCATCTACAACTTCGTCACCAAGCGGGCCGACTGCCGGGGCGCGCGGTCGAAGGTGTCGTGGACCCAGGTCGAGACCGGCTCGGCGATCACCTGGAAATACCCCTCCTGCATCCTGCGCGGCGACGGCTCCAGCGGCGAGTTCTATTCCATCGCGGTGACTAACAATCGCCAGCAGGCCGACACCGGCACCAAGATGATCCACCTGGGCCGCGATACGAAATCGCGGATCATCTCCAAGGGCATCAGCGCCGGCGCATCGTCCAACACCTATCGCGGCCTGGTCTCGGCCCACCCCAAGGCGGCCGGCGCGCGCAACTTCACCCAGTGCGACAGCCTGCTGATCGGGAAAAACTGCGCCGCCCACACGGTGCCCTACATTGAGGCCCGCAACGCCAGCGCCAAGTTCGAGCACGAGGCGACCACGACGCGGTTGTCGGAGGACCAGCTGTTCTACGTGATGCAGCGCGGGCTTTCGCAGGAGGAAGCGGTCGCCCTGCTGGTCAACGGCTTCGTCCGCGAGGTCCTGCAGGAACTGCCGATGGAATTCGCGGTCGAGGCCCAGAAGCTGGTGGCGATCTCGCTTGAGGGGAGCGTGGGATGACAGATAAGTCCCTACTGGCCGAAGGAGATACAACGCGGCTTCGCCCGAGATTTCCGAACGAGCAACCAGGGGAGACCTGTGCGCCGGTATTCGATGTGGATGCCGAAGCGAAAACTTGGGAACAGGAGGGATCATTCGTCGGCTCGGATGGCCGACCTATCCGTGCCTACGACGATGTCGTTCTGCTTCGCGACGTGCTGCCGGAAAATGATCCTGATGCCGGCTATTTGGCAAAGGCCGGATCAACCGGAACGGTCTTGTCCTATTCGACCAAACGCGAGGGCGTAGCTCAACTCGAGCTGTATGCATGGAACACTGTGGTTCTTGGGTACGAAGATCAGCGCTTCCTCAAACTGCACATGACCAACGAAGAAAAGTATCCCCGCTAATGCTTTCTATCAAAGACCTCCACGTCCGCGTCGGCGAGGCCGAGATCATCAAAGGGCTGTCGCTCGACGTCCCCGCGGGCGAGGTGCACGCCATCATGGGGCCGAACGGCGCAGGCAAGTCGACGCTGTCCTATGCCCTGGCCGGACGGCCCGGCTATGAGGTGACCGCTGGCTCCGCGTCCCTGGATGGCGACGACCTGCTGGCGCTCGACCCCAGCGAGCGCGCGGCCAAGGGCGTGTTCCTGTCGTTCCAGTATCCGCTGGAAATCCCCGGCGTCCCCGGCCTGACCTTTTTGCGCACGGCGCTGAACGCCCAGCGCAAGGCGCGGGGCGACGAGGAGGTTTCAGCGCCGGCCTTCCTGAAGCTGGTGCGCGCCCAGGCCGCCGCGCTGAAGATCGACTTCGAGATGCTCAAGCGCCCGCTCAACGTCGGCTTCTCAGGTGGTGAGAAGAAACGGATGGAAATCCTTCAGATGGCGGTGCTTTCGCCCCGTCTACTGATCCTGGACGAGACCGATTCCGGCCTGGATATCGACGCCCTGCGGATCGTTTCGGAAGGCGTCAACGCCATGCGCAGCCCCGACCGAGCCATGCTGGTGATCACCCACTACCAGCGCCTGCTGGACTACATCAAACCCGACCGCGTGCACGTGCTGGCTGACGGGCGTATCGCCGCTTCCGGCGGCCCGGAGCTCGCGCTCCAGCTGGAAGCCGAAGGCTACGACAAATACGCCAAGGCGGCGGCATGAGCCTCGCCGCCGCCCTTCGGACCGACGACGTTAGCAAGCTGCCCGGCCGCCGGGACGAGGACTGGCGCTGGACCGACCTACGTGGCCTGCTGCGCGAGATCCCCCCGCTCTCGCCCGAGATCGAGGTCGCTGAAGGCGGCCCATTCGCGGCGGTGTCGGCTGATGAACTTGCTTACGGCAACGGCCGCAGCTCGGGCGGGGCCGACTATGGCAATCTGACCATGGTGGGTGACGGAACCCTGCGGCTGCGGTTCGTGTCCGACGCCGCGGCGACCCGCCATTCGACCTTTGTCGCCATCACGGTGGAAGAAGGCGACACCGTCACCCTGCTGGAGAGCTACGAGGGTCGCGGGTCGGCCTATGTCGCCAGCGTCGAGATTGCGCTTGAGGTCGAGCGGGACGCCCATCTGACCCGCATCATTCTGGTGGATGAGGCGGCGGACGCCATCCTGGTCTCCGAGGCGCGGGTGGTGCTGCATCCCGGCGCGACGTTTCACCAGACGGTCCTGACCACCGGCGGACGCCGGCAACGTATCGAGACGGTCGTCACCCATCCCGGCGCCGGCGGGTCGGTGCGGATGGATGGCGTCTATCTGCTGGGTGATCGCCGCCACGCCGACATCACCACCGAAGTCACCCACGCGCGTCCGGACGGCAAAACCGACCAGCTGGTCAAGGGCTGCGTCTCCGGCCAGGCGCGCGCGGTGTTCCAGGGCCGGATCATCGTCGCCCGGGGCGCAGATCAGACAGACGCCAGGATGGGCCACCATGGCCTGATCCTCTCCGAACGCGCCGAGATCGACGCCAAGCCGGAGTTGGAAATCTACGCCGATGACGTGGCCTGCGCGCACGGCAACACGGTCGGCGCGCTGGATGAGGAGGCGATCTTCTACGCGCGGTCTCGCGGCATTCCGGAGGCCGAAGCCAGGGCGATGCTCACCCAGGCCTTTGTGAGCGAGGTGGTCGACCGGATTGAGCACGAGGGCGCGCGAGCCGTGGCGCGGGCCTGGGTGGCCAAGCAGTTGGGAGGGGTGGCGTGATATTGCTCACGGCGCTCATCCCCGCGAAGGCGGGGACCCAGGAGACTGGGCGCCTGGCCGGTGACACCCCCCTGGGTCCCCGCCTTCGCGGGGATGAGCGGTGTTTTCAATGACCTTCGACCCCGCGACCATCCGCGCCCAATTCCCCATCCTGTCCCGCCAGGTGAACGGCAAGCCGTTGATCTACCTGGACAGCGCCGCCTCGGCGCAAAAGCCGCGCGCGGTGATCGACGCGATGGCGGCGGCGATGGAGGGTTCCTACGCCAACGTCCATCGTGGCCTGCACACCCTGGCCAACGAGACCACCGACGCCTACGAGGCCGCGCGAGAGTCCGTGCGCCGGCTCATCAATGCCGAGACGACTGCCGAGGTCGTCTTCACCAAAGGCGGCACCGAGGCGATCAATCTGGTGGCGTCCTCCTTCGGCCTGGGCCTGCAAGCCGGCGACGAGATCATCGTCTCGGAGATGGAGCACCACGCCAATATCGTGCCCTGGCACCTGCTCAGGGAACGGAAGGGCGTCGTCCTGAAGTTCATCCCGGTCACCGACGATGGCCGACTCGATCTGGAGGCCTATCGCGCCCTGCTGGGCCCGCGCACCCATATGGTCGCGGTCACCCACATGTCCAACGTGTTGGGGACCATCAACCCGGTGATCGAGATCGTCGCAGAGGCCCACGCGGCCGGCGTTCCCGTCTTGCTCGACGGCTGCCAGGCGATCGTGCACCTGGATGTCGACGTCCAGGCGCTGGATGTGGATTTCTACGCCTTCTCCGGCCACAAGCTCTATGGGCCCACCGGGATTGGCGTCCTCTATGGCAAGGCCGAGCGACTGGCTGCGCTGCCGCCATATCAGGGCGGCGGCGAGATGATCGGCGAGGTCTCGATGGACCGGATCACCTACGCCGAACCGCCGCACCGGTTCGAAGCCGGAACGCCGCCGATCATCGAGGCCATCGGTCTCGGCGCGGCGATCGACTGGCTGGAGGGTCTAGATCGCGACGCGGTCACCCATCACGAACACGCGCTCTATCAGCGGGTCAAATCCGGCCTGAACGGGGTCAACTGGTTGACCGAGCTGGGGACCGCGCCGGGCAAGGGCGCCATCTTCTCGTTCAACATCGCCGGCGCCCACGCGCACGATATTGCTCAGATTCTGGACCGCTATGGCATCGCCGTGCGCGCCGGGACACACTGCGCGGAGCCTTTGATGCGACGTTTCGGCGTCACTTCGAGCGCGCGCGCCTCCTTCGCCCTATATAATACGCCCCAGGAGGCAGACGCCTTTGTCGACGCGCTCACCCGGGCGCAAACCTTTTTCAGCTAGAGTCACACCCGCCATGGACGACGCCAGTCTCGACGCCGCAACAGCCAAAGCCACTCCGCTCAGCCAGGCGGAGCTGGACGCCATGACCGATCAGCTGGTCGACAAGCTGAAGACGGTGTTCGATCCGGAAATCCCGGTCGACATCTATGAGCTCGGCCTGATCTACAAGGTGGACGTGTCGGACGATAAGGACGTCGCCATCGACATGACCCTGACCGCGCCGGGTTGCCCGGTCGCCGGCGAAATGCCGGAGTGGGTCAAGGACGCGGTGATGACCATCCCCGAAGTCCGCTCCTGCCGGGTTGAGCTGGTGTTCGATCCGCCGTGGGATCCCTCGCGGATGTCCGACGAGGCCAAGCTGCAACTGAACATGTTCTGATCATGGACACGCACATCGAACCCCAACCCCGCGCCCGCCGTCCCCGGCCCAAGGTCGTCACTCTGACCGACCGGGCCGCCGAGCGTGTGAAGGAGATCATGGCCAAGGCGGAGCAGCCCTACATGGGTCTGCGCGTGGGGGTGAAGAACGGCGGCTGCGCCGGGCAGGAATATGTCCTGGCCTATGCCGAGGCGCCCGATCCGCTGGATGAGGTGATCGAGGACAAGGGCGTCACCATCCTGGTCGAACCCAAGGCGGTGCTGTTCCTGATCGGCTCGGAGATCGACTACGAGACGACCAAGCTCGCGTCGAAGTTCGTGTTCCACAATCCCAACGAAACCGACGCCTGCGGCTGCGGCGAGAGCGTGACGATCGAGCCGGCGAAGGCCTGAGCGAAACTTCGGCCGGCATGGAACAGTCGCGGCCGGATTCAGCCGGTATCGGGGCGCCGGTTCGGCTATAGCTCCGCCCAAGAAAACGGAGGAGCAGGCCATGACCACGTCTGTCAGCGAAAAGCGCGAAGCTTTCCACGCCCTTCACCAGTCAGGGTGTTTCACCCTCGCCAATCCCTGGGACGCCGGCTCGGCCAAGTACCTGCAGTCCATGGGATTCAAGGCGCTGGCGTCTACGAGCGCCGGCTTCGCCTGGTCGATCGGCAAGCCGGACAATCGGGTGACGCGGGACGAGGTGCTGGCGCATCTGAGGTCGCTCTGCGAGGCGACCGACCTGCCGATGAACGCCGATTTCGAGGGCGGGTTCGCCGACGATCCCGAACACGTCGCCGCCAATGTGCGCCTGGCCGCCGAGACCGGCGTCGCCGGACTGTCGATCGAGGACCGCACAGGGGACGGCCTCTACGATCATGCCCTGGCGGTCGAGCGGATCGCGGCGGCCCGGGCGGTCATAGACGCCGACAAATCCCGCGTCCTGCTGGTGGCCCGCTGCGAAGGCGCGCTGATCGGCCAGGACGATCTCGGCTTCATCATCAAACGGCTGGCAGCTTTCGTCGAGGCCGGCGCCGACTGCGTCTATGCGCCTGGCGTGGGCGTGAGCGAGGCGGTGGCCGAGTTGGTCAAGGCGGTCGCGCCTACCCCGGTGAATGTGCTGCTGACAACGGGAGGACTGTCCGTTTCACAGCTCGCGGCGCTGGGCGTGCGCCGGGTCAGCGTCGGCGGCGCGCTGGCGCGGATGGCCTGGAGCGGCTTTGCGCGGGCGGCGCGGGAGTTGTCGGAGGCCGGCGTGATCACCCCGCCCGCCGACGCGGTCGGCGGCGGGGCATTGAACAAGCTGTTCGGCTAGGCCGCGAGGCTTTTGTCGCCGGCGTTTGTCGTGCAATTGCGGCCGGCGTGCTTGGAGGCATAGAGCGCTTCGTCGGCGCGTTCGACCAGGGCGTGCAGGTCCTCGCCAATCTTGAATTCGGCGAGGCCGGCGGAAACCGTAATCGCGCCGAGGTCTTCATTGGTCGAGCGCCGCTTCAGGGTGCGCGACGAGACTTCCAGCCGGATTTCCTCGACCACCGACAGGACATCGTTGGCGCGTTCGCCGGGGAAGATCATGGCGAACTCCTCGCCGCCGAAACGGGCCGCGAAGCGGGGCGGGCAGGCGATGCGGCCAATCACGTTGGCCACATAGCGCAGCACCTGGTCGCCGGTCTGGTGGCCCCAGCTGTCGTTGAAGCGTTTGAACAGGTCGATGTCGACGAAGGCCAGCGAGAGCGCCTGCCCCTTTTCGGTCGCCTCGGCGCAAGCGTGCGCCAACTCGTCGTCGAAGGCCTTGCGGTTGGCGAGGCTGGTCAGGGCGTCGGTGGTGGCGTCACGCCGCACCTGTTCGAGGTGATCGCGCAGGCGGCCGACCTCGGCGGAGGAGGCGTCCAGCCGCTTTTCCAGCGCCTTGGTTTCCTGTTGCACGCGCTTGGTCGCGGTCGCCAGGCTCTGAACCAGGTCCTTCAGGGTGCTCGGTTTGACGTCGACGGTCAGCTCCTGGCCCGCGCTGGCCAAGGTCTCGCCGTATTTTTCGCTTGATGTCTGTGCCTGCTTGATCGCCTGGGCGACCGCCGTGAGTTCCCGATTCAGCTGAGCCCCGGCGTCGCGGATCTGTTCGTTCAACTTGGCCTTGGGCAGATAGACGGCGGCCAGTTCCTCCACCACGCCCTCGGTCAGGGTTTCGCCCTGGGCCAGCAGGCGCTCGATCTCGCGGCCAAGCGCGCCGTTCGGATCGGCCATGAAGTGCAGCCAGAGTTCATAGTTCAGGGGCGTCGGCCAGATCTGGCGCCGCTCCATATCCTCCAGCACCCGCCGAGCCAGGGTGTAGGCTTCCGGGCCGCGCACAGCCGTTTCGATATCGCCCGACATTCCAGAATTTCCCCGACAACCGCGAACCCGAGCCGCCTTGCGACTTCTCCGAGACTATAGGCTCAGAGATGAAACGAGCGGTTAAAGCGGCGCGGGTGTTGGCGGCGAAACTCAAATAAAATGGCGTGGGGAGTGCTATTTCTTTGTCGACGGACCGGGCGCCGGCGCGCGCATTAGAAACGCCGGCGTATCGGAGCCGAATCCCCTGACGCCATTGTCATCCCGTTCGGGTCGATCTTGTGCGGAAGGTTTGGCGTCCCTGCTGGGGCGCTCGCTCCGATCTGATCTGGCTTCCCTGGGCGGCCTGGGCTCGCGTTGCGGGCGCTCGGTCTGCGGCGCGGCGGGTTGGACTTCGGCGCGCGGCGCCCGTTCGCGACGCGGTTGGCGCGGCGTGGCGGCGGCGGGCTCGGCAGACTCCACAGTTGCCAGCGGCGCAGTTTCAGCCTCGGCACGGCGTGGCCGGTCGGAATTGCTGCGCACGGGACGATCGTGGTCGCGCTCCCGACCTCGCCCGCGTCCGCCCTTGGCGCTGCGGTCGGGGGCGTTCTTGCGTTGCCGCTCGCCTCTGGCGCGGGCCTCGTCCCAATCGAGATCCATCTTCAAGTCTTCGGGCGCCTGTCCGATCAACTTGATGACCTTGTCCAGGTTGCGGGAGTCGGCGGGTGTGACGATCATGAAGGTCTCGCCGGATTTGCCCGCGCGGCCGGTGCGGCCGATCCGGTGAACATAGTCGTCGGCGTGGTGCGGGACGTCGTAGTTGAAGACGTGGCTGACGTCGGGAATATCCAGCCCACGCGCCGCCACGTCCGAGGCGACCAGCAGCCGAAGCTCGCCCTTGCGGAAGCTTTCCAGGGTGCGCGTGCGGGTGGTCTGGTCCAGGTCGCCGTGGATCGGCGCGGCGTCGAAGCCATGGGTTTTCAGCGACTTGGCGACAACGTCGACCTCGCTCTTGCGATTGCAGAAGACGATGCCGTTCTTGACGTTGGCGCGCCCGACCAGCTCGCGCAGGGTCATGCGCTTGGCGGCCGGTTCGCTCAGCGGAATGCGCACCATGAACTGGGCGATGTTCACGTTCGCGGTCGCGGGCTTGGAGGCCTCGATCCGCGTCGGCTCGTGCAGGAACTGCTTGGTCAGCCGGGTGATTTCCGGCGGCATGGTGGCCGAGAAGAACAGGGTCTGCTTCTTCGCCGGCGTCAGCTTGAAGATGCGCTCGATGTCGGGGATGAAGCCCATGTCCAGCATGCGGTCGGCTTCATCGACCACCAGGGTCTGCACGCCGGTCATCAGCAGCTTGCCGCGCTCGAAATGGTCGAGCAGGCGGCCGGGAGTCGCGATCAGCACGTCGACGCCGCGATCCAGCAGCTTCTCCTGGTCGCCGAAGGACACGCCGCCGATCAGCAGGGCCCAGGTGAGCTTGGTGCCCTTGGCGTAGCGTTCGAAGGCCGCGGCGACCTGATCGGCCAACTCCCGCGTCGGCTCCATGACCAGCGCGCGGGGCATGCGCGCCTTGGCCCGGCCCGACGACAGCTTGTCGATCATCGGCAGGGTGAAGGCCGCGGTCTTGCCCGTGCCGGTCTGGGCTATGCCCAGCACGTCGCCGCCGGCGAGGGCCACGGGTATGGCCTGCGCCTGGATGGGTGTGGCTTCGGTGTAACCGCTCGCGGCCACTGCCTGAAGGATCTGGGGACTGAGCCCCAACTCGGAAAAATCGGTCATGTCTTGATGATGATAGAGCCTGGCCAAGCGACGCCACCGGCGCGGTCGAGGTCAGCGCGCGCGGACCATAGAAAATCGCCGTGTGATGTCAACGCAAAGCCAGGGTGGATGGGTCCCGCGAGGTCATCAAATGTGGAAGATGAAGTGAAAACGACCCTGCGGGCGTAAATATCACAGTCCGTCTGCCGCGCCACCATGCGCAAAGCAGCAGCGGGGCGGTTGACGCACGATGCCGGCCATGGCTGGTTTCCACGATGACCACACCTGCTCCCCAACCCGATCCTTACGTCCGAGTCGTCAAGCGCTTCTCGCTCGCCGCCAAGCTGGAGGCGGCCGGCGACATGCTCAACTGGGACGCCAACGTCAACATGCCCAAGGGCGGCGCCTGGGCCAGAGGCGAGCAGATGGCCGCCATCACCGAGGTCTCGGTCGACCTAATCGGCTCGCGCGCGGCGGCCGATGAGCTCGGCGAGGCGGAGGCCATGGCGAATGCGCTGGAGGCTGACGAACAGTCCGACCTGCGCGAGATGCGCCGCAAGTGGGCCCACGCCTCGGCCGCTCCGGCCGAGTTGCAGACCGAAAAGGCCAGGATGGCCCAGACGCTGCAGTCGCTGTGGGTGCAGTGTAAGGCGGAGAATGATTTCAAGAGCTTCGCCGGACCGCTTGCGGACCTGCTGGCGGTGGTCCGCGAGATTGCCGCCGCCAAGGCCGAGGCGCTGCACACCACCCCCTACGGCGCGCTGATCGACGAGTACGACCCCGGCGTCGGCGAGGCGATGATCGACCCGATCTTCGAGGATCTGGCGAAGTTCCTGCCGCCGACAATCGCGGAGGTGAACGAGCGTCAGGCGCGCTGGCCGGCGATCGTTCCGACCGGGCCTGTTCCTGAAGACCGCCAGGCGCTGTTGTCCAAGCGGCTGACCCAGGCGGTGGGGATCGATTTCAACCACGTCCGCATCGACCAGGCGCCTCATCCTTTCTCGGTGCCGCACAGCCCTGGCGATGTGCGCTTCACCACCCGCTACGACATCAACAATGTCCGCTTTGGCATCATGGCGACCCTGCATGAGGCGGGGCACTCGATGTACGAATACAATCTTCCCCGCGACTGGGCGTTTCGTTCGGCGGGCGTCGCGCGCGGCGCCTCGGCGCACGAAAGCCAGTCGCTGTCGCTGGAGATGCTTGCTGGCCGCAGCCACGAGTTCCTGGGCTTCCTGGCGCCCCTGATGGCCGAGACCCTGGAGGTCGATCCCGCCTCGACCACCTACGCCAACGTGTTGAACATCTGGCGGCGTCTGGATGACGACTACATTCGGGTTGAGGCCGACGAGCTGTCCTATCCGCTGCATGTGATCCTGCGCTACCGGCTGGAACAGGCGCTGATGAAGGGCGATCTGCAGGTCGCCGATATTCCGGGGGCCTGGAACGAGCTGTTTCAGAAGCTGCTCGGCCGCACCCCGCCGACGATGGCGCAGGGGTGCCTGCAGGACATCCACTGGTCCGCCGGCCTGTTTGGCTATTTCCCCAACTACGCCATGGGCTCGATGCTGGCGGCGCAGCTGTTCGAGCGCGCCGTGGCGGACGATCGGGACATCCTACCCAGCCTGGGCCGCGGCGATTTCAAGCCCTATTTCAACTGGGTGAAGCCGCGCGTGCATGCCCGCGCGAGCTTGGTGGATTTCGCGACCCTGGTCACTGAGGCTACGGGCAAGCCGCTTGGGACCGAAGCCTACAAGCGCCACATCAAGCGGCGGTACCTCGAAGAAGCCGGGCTTTAGCGCGCGATCCTGCCCGGCGCGCTTTCCCGCATCCAGAGCATGGCGACCAGGCCCGCCGCCGCGCCGATCAGGAGATACCAGGCTGGCGCCAGTACGCTGTGAGTCTGCGCCGTCAGCCAGGCGACGTTGAACTGCGCCGAGCCGCCGAAGATTGATATTGACACGGCGTAGACCAGGGCCAGGCTGGTGGAGCGGCTGGGCTTGGGCAGCTGTTCGGTGATCGCCACGATCACGGCCGCGCTGGAAATCCCGCCGAGCAGCGACATCACCGCGGTGACCACAAAGAGCGCGGTCCCGGTTCTCGCCTGCGACAGCCAGATGAAACTCGGCATGATCAGCAAAAAGAGCAGAAAACCTGGCGCCAGCATGATCGTGCGCCGCCCGAACCGGTCCGCCAGCCAGCCGCCCAAGGGCGCGCCGATGATGGTCCCCACGCCTCGGATCACCGTCGCGGTGAAGGCCAGGCTGGCGGCCATGTGCAGCGTCGCCGTCGCATAGGTGGTTAGGTAGTTGAGCACATAGGTGATGGTGGTGCCGCTCGCGAGCAGCAGCAGGGCCAGGATAAGCACTCGCGCCGTGGGCCGGCCCGAGTCGGCGGCGGGTATCGGTTCGGCGGCGTGCAGGGTCTCCGTCAGACCGCGCCGGAGCATCAATCCGAAGGGCACGATGATCACGCCCACGCCAAGGGCGATGCGCCAGCCGATGGTGTGAAAAGCCGGCCCGCTCAATACCGCCGACAGGATCACCCCGATCAGGCCAGCCGACAGGATCGCCACGCCTTGACCCAGATATTGCAGCGAGATCATCAGGCCGCGCCGGCCTGGGCTGGCCGCCTCGGCCAGGTAGGCGGTGCTCGGCCCAACCTCGCCGCCGAGCGCGAACCCCTGCAGAAGGCGGAAGGTCACGACCAGAATGGGCGCCGCAAAGCCGATGCTGGCGTAGGACGGCGTCAGCGCCAGGCCGGCGATCGCCAGGCCCATCAGGCCGAAACAGATCAGCATCGCCGGCCTGCGCCCGATCCGATCACCCAGCCGTCCCAGCACAAAGGCGCCCAGCGGCCGGGTCAGGAAGCCTACGCCGAAGGTAGCCAGGCTGGCGAGCAGGCTGGCGGTGTGATCATTCGAGGGGAAGAAGGCGGCCCCGATGTCGACGGCGAAGAAGGAGAAGGTCAGGAAGTCGTAGAATTCCAGGGCGTTGCCGGCGACCACGCCGACGATCTGCCTGGGCGTCGCGAGCGAGGGGCCCAGCTGTGGCGGGACATCGATCAATAGAGCTTCGGCCATCGCCCGCCTAAATCCCGTCACTACCTTGGCTGGACGGCAGTAGGACCGACCGGCGGCCGAGGCGCAACAGGCGGATTTGACTTAGGCCCCGCCAAGCTCGACGTTGCTGCCCGCTTGGCCAGCCGGGAGTCGAATATGCGTCTGAAATTGAAAGTGTTCGCGGTTCTGGCGATGGCCGCGCTGTGTGCAACGCCCGCCATGGCGGCCACGCGGCTTAGCGCCGGCGCCGTGGCCTCGCCCGACCTTTACGGAGCGTTGGCGGCCAAGGACGTGCTCCAGCATGGCGGCAATGCGGTGGACGCCGCCGTGGCCACGGGGTTTGCGCTGGCGGTCACCTATCCCGAGGCCGGCAACCTGGGCGGCGGTGGGTTCATGACCCTCTATGTCCACGGCAAGCCCTATTTCCTGGACTATCGCGAGACCGCGCCGGGCAAGGCGACGGCGGACATGTATCTGGACGCCAAGGGCCAGCCCATCGCGTCGCTGAGCCTGGTCGGCAACCTCTCATCCGGCGTGCCCGGAACCGTGCGCGGCATGGCCGAGGCGCATCGTAGGTTCGGCAAGCTGAGCTGGGCGAGGGACCTGGCGCCGGCGATCCGCTACGCCCGCGAGGGCTTCATGGTCACGCCCGAGTTGATCGGCATTCGCGACGGGTCCACGGCGGACTTCGCCAAGGCCACCAACTATCAGCGCTACTTTGGCGGCATGACCGCAGGCCAGAAGTTCCGCCAGCCAGAATTGGCCAGCACGCTGCAGCGCATCGCCAAGGGCGGCGACAAGGAATTCTACCGGGGCAAGACCGCCGATCTGCTGGTGGCGCAGATGGCGCGCGGACCGGTCAAGGGCCTGATCACCAAGGCTGACCTCGCCGCCTACAAGGCGGTCTGGCGCGAGCCGGTGGTCGGCGACTGGCGCGGGTTTCAGGTGGTCACCGCGCCGCCGCCGAGCTCCGGCGGGGTGGGCCTGCTGCAGATGCTGGACATGAAGGCGGACGCCGCGCCGCTGTTCAAGGGCGTTGCGCTGAACTCGCCCCAGTACATTCACCTCATGTCGGAAATCGAAAAGCGCGTCTTCGCCGACCGCGCCGAGTACATGGGCGATCCAGATTTCGTGCATGTGCCGGTCAAGGCGTTGATCAACCCCGCCTACATCGCTAGGCGCGCCATGGAGATCAATCCGACCACACCGTCGACGCTGGCGTCGGTCAAGCCGGGTCTCGAGAAGCCGCAGACCACCCACTACTCGGTCATCGACAAGTGGGGCAACGCCGTCTCCAACACCTACACCCTGAACGGCTGGTTCGGCTCGGGCGTGACGGTGGAAGGCGCGGGCTTCCTGATGAATGACGAGATGGACGACTTCTCCGCCAAGACCGGCGCGCCCAACCAGTTCGGCGTGGTCAGCGGCGGCGCCAATTCCATCGCCCCGCACAAACGGCCGCTGTCCTCGATGACGCCGACGATCCTGACCCGGAACGGGCAGGTGGCCATGGTGATCGGCACGCCGGGCGGCTCGCGCATCTTCACTTCGGTGTTCCAGGTGCTGGCGGACGTCTATGATTTCGACATGCCGCTGAAGCCGGCGCTGAATGCGCTCCGGTTCCATCACCAGCTGCTGCCGGAGAATGTGATCTTCTTCGAACCCTTTGCGCCGTCCCCGCCCGACCTGACCAGCGCCCTGGCCGCGCGCGGCTACAAGGTCGAGACCCAGGACTTCAACGGCGATATCGAGGCCATCGAGGTCAAGGACGGCAAACCCATTCCCGGCGCCGACCCGCGCGCGAGGGGCGTGGCGATGGTGGTGCCGTAGCGTCTGCACTCAACGCCCAACCGCGACGCCCCTGAGAACCCTCTCCCCGCGAAGAGCGGGGAGAGGGTTCTGTCCTAGGCGGTTGTTTGACCCCGCCACCGGCCTCGACCGAACAGATAAATCGGAACCGCCAGCGCCAGCAGGATCGCCGAGAAGATCCCGGTCTTCCAGTCGCTGATCAGGAAGAAGACCAGCAGCATCAGGTTCAGCGTCGCGCTGACCACGGCCGGCAGGGGAAATAGGGGCATCTTCCAGGGGCGCGGCAGGTCGGGCTCGGTGCGGCGCAGCCGGATGGCCGAGACGCTGAGCAGGAAGAAGACCACCATCACCATCGGCGCGTAGAGGTTCAGCAGTATCTCGTAGAGCGGCCCCTTCACCGAGTCCGCGGCGAGGATGATCAGGCAGGTGCAGACCAGCGCCGCCACCAGGCTGCGACGCGGCGTACCGCCTTTGGCGACCGGGATCAGCGCCGGGGGCAGCATGCCGTTGCGAGCCATGGCGAAGGTGGTGCGGGCGTGTTCCATGACCTGAAGATTGGCCAGGGTGGCGACGGCGATCATCGCCAGCGCGGTGACGACGATGCTGCTGGCCGGCCCGATCACCAGCTTGGCGGCGTCGGCGACCGCCAGGGTCGAGTGAGCCAGGACGCCGATGGGCAGCACGTGCAGCACCGCGGCGTTGACCAGGAAGTAGATGCTGGTGACCAGGGCGATGCCCATGAAGGTGGCGCGGGCGACGTTGTCCTGCGGGTTCTTCACCTCCTCGGAGAAATAGACTGCCGCGTGCCAGCCGCCGTAGGCGCCGTAGATCGCCCGCATGGCCACGGCCGCCGCGGCCCAGGTGAACACCGGCGGCGGTTCGGCGACGATCGGCGCCGTCGACGGGTGGGCGAGGAACAGCAGGGCGACCAGGATGATCAGGCCCAACGCTTTGATCGCCGAGCCCAGGTCCTGCGACAAGCCGCTGACCTTGGCGCCGATCCAGTTCACCGCGCCGCAGGCGATCACCAGCCCGATGGCCAGTTGTCCGGTGGTCAGGCCCGGCGCCCAGCCCAGGCGGTGGACGTACTCGCCAAAGGCCACGGTGATGAAGCCGGTGGAAATGCAGATCTGCAGCCAGTCCGCCCAGCCGACGATGAAGCCCCAGAACGGCCCAAGCGCCCGGGTCGCGAGCGGGTAGGGTCCGCCGGCCTGGGGCACGGCCGCGCCCAGTTCCACCGTGGGCATGGCGTCGATGCAGACGAACAGGCCACCACCCAGCCAGGCCAGGAGCACCAGCGTCGGCGAGCCAAACCCGGCCGCGACCACGCCGGGATTGCGCATGATGCCGGAGCCGATGACGCCGCCGATGACCACGGCCAGACCGAACCCAAGTCCGAACACCCGAAGAAGGTGGTTGGCGAGCCGGCCAGTGACCTGCGCCTCGGTGACCTCAGCGTTCGCCAAATCCGCGCCCCTCAACCCCAGCCGGTCCATTTTAGCCAGCCCTCTGGAATGAGTGTCCGGTTTTGCCCGTGCAGGCAACTGTCCCTTGGCGCCCTCGCGTCAGGCTGGACGTGGCGGCGGGTGCCTCTAAGCTCCCCCCACCGCAATGCCTGGGAGGGGCGCCATGACGATTGAATTGAAGATCCTGGCCTGGACGCTGGTTCTGGCTTTCGTTCAAATCCTGCTGTTCGACTTCGCTCGAACGGGCCAATACGGCCTGAAGTGGAACACCGGGCCGCGCGACGAGGCGATGCCGCCGCTGTCGGCCCGCGCCGAGCGGCTGCAACGGGCGCAGAACAACCTGTTCGAGACGCTGCCGCTGTTCATCGCCGCAGTGCTGATCGCCCACGTCGCCAATCGAGACAACGAATGGACCGCGATCGGCGCGCAGATCTACTTCTGGGGCCGCGTGATCTACGTCCCGCTGTATGCGTTCGGGGTGCGCCAGATCCGTTCGCTGGTCTGGCTGATCAGCCTGGTCGGGCTGATCATGGTCGCGGTGCAGATCCTGGTCTGACGCAGGTCACGCCACCGCCCGGATCGCTTCGCCGAGGACAGTGACGATCCGGTCGATGTGACCTTCCTCGACGATCAGGGGCGGGGACAGGGCGATGATGTCGCCCGAGAACCGCACCGCGACGCCGCGCTTGAAGCATTCGTTGAAGATGGCTTGGCCGCGGTGGCCGGCGCCGTGGTGGTCGGGCTCGAACTCGATGCCCGCGACAAGGCCGTCGTTACGAATATCGATCACGGCGGGCGATTGCTTCAATGAGTGCACGGCCTGCTCCAATACGGGCGCCATCCTGGCCGCGTGGCCGAACAGGTCTTCGTCCTCGTAGATCTTGAGCGTGGCCAGGGCGGCGGCGCTGGCGACCGGATGTCCTGAGTAGGTGTAGCCGTGGAACAGCTCGATGCCGGCGTCGGCGGCGTCGAAGATGGTCTCGCGAATGCCGTCGCGGCAGGCGACCGCGCCCATGGGGATGGTGCCGTTGGTCAGGCCCTTGGCCATGGTGACGATGTCGGGGGTGACGCCGTAGCGCTCGGAGCCGAACGCCGCGCCCATGCGGCCGAAGCCGGTGATGACCTCGTCGAAGATCAGCAGGATGCCGTTGGCCTGAGCGATGGCGGCCAGCCGGTCGAGGTAGCCCTTCGGCGGGATGATGGCGCCGCCGGAGCCGCTCATGGGCTCGACGATGACGGCGGCGATGGTGTCGGCGCCATAGAGGCCGATCACCCGGTTCAGATCGTCAGCGAACTCCGCGCCATGGTCGGGCTGGCCCTTGCTGAAGGCGTTCCGGACGGGGTCGTGGGTGTCGCGGATGTGGGTGACGTTGCCCAGTAACGGGCCGAACTGCTTGCGGTTCTTGGGCATGCCGCCGACGGACAGGCCGCCGAAGTTCACGCCATGATAGCCCTTCGCCCGGCCGACCAACATGGTGCGCCGCCCATCGCCTTTGGCCTGGTGATAGGCGAGGGCGATCTTCAGCGCCGTGTCTGCCGATTCCGACCCGGAGTTGGTGAAGAAGACTGAGCCAAAACCCTTGGGCAGCAGGGCTTTGATCTTCTCCGCCACCGCGAAAGCGCCCGGCGTACCGAGTTGGAAGCCGCAGCTGTAGTCCAGCGTCTCGATCTGATGGGCGACCGCCTCGGCGATCTGCTTGCGGCCGTGGCCGGCGTTCACGCACCAGAGGCCCGCGGAGGCGTCGATCAACTCGGCGCCATGTTCATCGTGCAGGATCATGCCCTTGGCCTGGGTGATGATCTTCGGGTCCTTCTTGAAAGCCCGGTTGGCCGTGAAGGGCATCCAGAGTGCGTCGCGAGCGTCCATGCTGTCCGGGGCCTGACCGGCCCCGCCTCCTCATAGGTGATCGGGTTTTACCTTAGCCGCCAAACCTCAGGCGAGGCCAGCAAGCTTGTTCAATCTGCGCCAGCTTTGCGCGAAGGCGCTGCGGGTCGCGGGGCCGGGTCGGCGCTTTGCGAGCGTCCGCAGCAGCGAGGCCTCGACAACATCCGCGTCCGACCAGCAGCGCTGGACAATGAGTTGGAGGTCCCCGGCGGAGGTGTTTGCGGCGAGAGCGTCGGCGATCTGATTGCGAAACGACGCCTCCAGCGCATCCCGTGTGATCGCGAATTCAGCGATGGTGTAGCTATAGTCGTCGAGGGCGGCCCGGTGCATCAATTCGTGGCGCCACCAGCGACTGGTCTCATCCCCATGGCTTGTGGGGATCGGGCCTTGGTCCGGCAGCCCGGTCTCGAACAGCACCGGCTTGAAGATGCTGAGACACGGGGCCGAGCTGGCCGTGACCCAATGCACCGCGAGGCCGTTCGCCAATTCGGAGACCATCGAGCCGACGCTCTGGCTCCGGCGCAGGCCCTCACCGGCGTGCATGCAGATCGTCCGACCGACGGTTTGTTCGGGTGTCCACGTCGGATCGCCGTCCGCCGCCGCGCCGTGATCGCGCAGGATCGCCATCATGCCGGCGGCGCCAAGTCGCCCGCGCTTGGCGTCGAGCAACGCCTGGCCTCGCGCGCACCTGGCGCGGCCGCAGCTGACGGCGTCGCGTGCTTCGTCCAGCAGGCGGCCCGCGAAATCGAACCGGCCGTCCGCGCCGCACCAACCTTCGACGCGGGCATGGTCGGCAAGATCGGCGCTGCAGGAGTCGAAGTCGGGCCCGATGCTGAGGGCGTTGGACAGGGCCCGGGCGCCATCCACGCGCTTGACCACCCACCATCTCCCGACGGTTTCCAGCACATAGGCCTCGCGCGGGTCGGCGACGATGAAGCTGTTGTTGTAATAGAACCTGTGCAAGTGGCCGCAGTCGCCGCCCTGGCCGTGGCGCTCAAGCAGGGTGGTCATCACCTCGACCGCCTGGGCCGCTGTCGCGCCGCGCTCCAAACCCAGCCGCACCAGATCCATGCCGATCAGGGCGCGGCGGCGGCTCGCGGGGATGGTCGCGTGGACGGCCTCGTTGCCGATCACCACCCCATGTTCGTTGGCGCCCATCTCGGCGCCCCACATCCAGAACGGGCGGCTGAGCAGACAGGCGTAAGTCTCGGCGACCTGGGGGATGGCGATGTAGGTGAGTTTGAGCACATCGCCCGGCGCGGCGCGTCGGCGCGGGGTCATCTCGACAAGCTGCGCCTCGTTGCGCTCGCGGTCGCTGTTCTTGGCGAACAGGACCCCAACCTCCGCCGTCGCATCGCCCAGGGCGACCAGGGTGTCGCACATGGCTCAACCTCGTCCTTCCTCGGAGCGATATTCGCACGCTTGGCGACGCGCAAGCTTGACCCGAGGCGCCGAGTGCTGATCCCTTGTGCCACCAAATTTGGGGGAACACGCGTGAGAGGGTTCGGACTTTGGCTGGCGCTGGCTGGCGTCATGGCGGCGACGCCTGTGTTGGCCGCGAATGGCGAGGCGGCGCGTTGGAAAGCCGAGGCGGCGCGGGTGACGATCACGCGGGATGACTGGGGCATCGCCCACGTCCATGGCCACAGCGACGCCGACGCGGTGTTCGGCATGGTCTACGCCCAGGCCGAGGATGACTTCCACCGCATCGAGGTCAACTACCTCACCAATCTCGGCCGCATGAGCGAAGCGGAGGGCGACAAGTTCATTACCCAGGACCTGCGGGCAAGGCTCTATGTCGACCCGGCCGATCTGAAGGCGCGCTACGCCAAGGCGCCGGCGTCACTGCGCGCGCTGATGGACGCCTGGGCTGATGGCCTGAACTATTTTCTCACCACCCACCCGAGCGTAAAGCCAGAGGCGCTGAAGCATTTCGAACCGTGGATGGCGCTGGCCTTCAGCGAAGGCAGCATCGGCGGCGACATCGAGCGCATCAACCTAGCTAGGTTGGCCGACTTCTATGGCCAGACCCATGTGGCGTCGCTGGAGCTGGCGCAGGCCGACCGGGCGCTGATGCCTACCGGCTCTAACGGGATCGCGATCGCGCCCGCCAACACGGTCGACCACCACGCCCTGCTGCTGATCAACCCGCACACCTCCTACTATTTCCGCTCCGAGCTGCAGATGACCAGCGATGCGGGGCTCAACGCCTATGGCGCGGCGACCTGGGGGCAGTTCTTCCTCTACCAGGGCTTCAACGCGCGACTGGGCTGGATGCACACCTCCACCACATCCAATGCGGTGGACCAGTTCCTTGAGACCATCGTCCACAAGGACGGCAAGCTCTACTACCGCTACGGCGCGGCGCTGCGGCCGGTGCGATCCTCGACGGTGACGATCCGCCACCGCACGGGCGGTGGGGCCTTCACCGAGAAGAGCTTCACCATCTACAAAACCCACCACGGTCCGATCGTAGCCCAGTCCGGCGACAAGTGGGTGGCCGAATCCATGATGTTCAGCCCGGTCGCGGCGCTGGAGCAGGGTTTCGGCCTGACCAAGGCGACAAACTACGCCGCCTACATGAAGGTGATGGAGCTCAAGGCCAACACCTCCAACAACACCGTCTACGCCGACGCGGACGGCAACATCGCCTACCTGCACCCGCAATTCATCCCGCGCCGCAATGACAAGTTCGACTACGAGCAGCCCGTGGACGGCGCCGATCCGGATACGGACTGGAAGGGCGTGCATGCGCTGAGCGAGGCGCCGCATCTGCTGAACCCCAAGGTCGGCTGGATCCAGAACACCAACAATGGTCCCTACACCGCCGCCGGTCCGGACAGCCCGAAGGCCGCCGATTTCCCCCGCTACATGGATGAGCAAGGCCAGAACATGCGCGGGCTGCACGCCATCGCGCTGCTGACCGGCAGGCATGATTTCAGCCTCGACGGTCTGCGCGCCGCCGCCTTTGACCCGAACCTGCCAGGGTTCAAGATCCTGATCCCGGCCTTGCTCAAGGCCTATGACGAGACGCCCGACGCCGATCCGGCGAAGGCCGCGCTCGCCGATCAGGTCGCCGTTCTGCGCGGCTGGGATGAGCGCTGGGGCCTGGAGTCCGTGCCCACGTCGTTGGCGGTCTATTGGGGCGAGGCGCTGTGGAAGGCGGCCGACAAGCGGCTGAGCGCGCGCGCCGCGGACTATGACGACATCATCGCCCACACCACCGACGGCCAAAAACTCGCCGCGCTGCAAGCCGCCTCGGCCAAGCTCATCGCCGATTTCGGGACCTGGCGCACGCCCTGGGGCGAGATCAACCGGTTCCAGCGACGGACGGACGACCTGGTGCAGCAGTACTCCGACGCCGCGCCGAGCCTTCCGGTCGCGTTCACCTCGTCGCAGTGGGGTTCCCTGGCCTCGATCAGTGGCCGCAAGACGCCCGACCTGAAGCGCCGCTATGGCGACAACGGCAACAGCTTCGTCGCGGTGATCGAATTCGGGCCGAGGTTGCGCGCGGTCGCGGTGACGGCGGGCGGGGAGAGCGGTGATCCGGCGTCGAAACATTTCGACGATGAGGCGGTGCGCTACGCCACCGGCGCCCTGCGCGAGGTCTATTTCTATCCGGACCAGCTCAAGGGCCACACCGAGCGGACCTACCATCCGGGTTAACCGTAGCGGCCCACCGCAACGTATCGAGTCGCCGCGCGTTCGCAGGTCATGACCATCGTGGCCGAAAGGACGCCTTTGAACGCCGCCGGATCGGGCTTCAGGCGCGAGCGAAAGACGGCGCTGCAGTATTGCGCCGTAAGCTTGGTGGGGTTCGTCGTTGATGCGGCCATCCTGCGGGCCGGCCTGGCGTTCGGCACACCGGCCTGGGTGAGGGTTATCTCGCTCATCTGCGCCATGCAGGTGACGTTCACGCTGAATGGTCTGATGGTGTTCCGCACCCTGACCTGGCGCACCCTGCCACGCCAGTGGTCGAGCTATATGCTGACCAACGGCTTCGGCAACTTCTGCAACTACTGGATATTCGTGACCGTGGTGTCGATGCACTGGCGCATCATTTCCGACCCCATGATCGCGTTGGGGTTCGGCGCCTTCGCTGCGTGGATCATCAACTTCCTGTGCGCCCGCTTCCTGGTGTTCGGCAAAGTCAAAGAGTTGGCCGAGATGGCGCGGACCTGGCGGCGCGAGTCGTAGGTCGCTACCTGCTAGCCCGCTCCACGACCCTTGACCAGTTTGACCGTGATGGCCTCTCCCGTGACGGCCTTGGCGGACCATGTTCCGCTCAGGCCGCTGCTGGGGATTGGCGTGCAAAAACTGATCGGCACGCCGATGGGTTTTGCCTGCTTGAGACAGAGTTGCGAGCCTTTGACCGTCCAGTGGCCGCTAGACATGTCGCCGCGCCGGCCCTCGGCAGTGTAGGCGCCGCCCGCCTGCAGCCAGAGCTCGCCTTTGCGGCCGTCGGGATAGGTGGAGACGATGGTGTTCCCAAACGCCTTCTGCACTGAGGCGGAGGCGGGGGCGGCGTCCGCGGCTGAACCCATCAGGGCGGCGGCGGTGAAGCAGGCGATCATGCGAATCATCGTGGTCATCCAAAAAAGGGCTTCCGCGCTAACGCGGTGCAGCCTGATTGGTTCGCTGACAGTCCCGAGGCAACGAGCGTCGCCTTGGGGCGTTGAGAGTCCATGCTGGACCAATCGACAAGCTCCGGACCCGAGCAATCCTCGACCGTCCGGCCCGTGATCCGGCGTGTCGCGGCGGTGGTCAACGCGGCGTCGGGCAGCGTCGGCCCGGACGCGGCAGAGGCCCTTCGTTCAATGTTGGCCGACAGGGACGTTGATGTTTCCGTCCTGTCGCCGGCTCCGCACGAGATCGAGCAGACGGTCAAGCTGGCGGTGGCCAGCGCGCCGGATCTGCTGGTGATTCTGGCGGGCGACGGAACGGCCCGTCTGGCGGCCGAATACTGCGGCTCGTCGGGCCCGCTCATTGTCCCGTTGCCTGGCGGAACGATGAACCTGCTGCCGCATGCCCTCTATGGCGACCGGCCCTGGCCCGCCGCCTTGACCGCCGCCCTCGACTTCGGCGTGGAGCGCGTGGTCAGCGGCGGCGTCATTGGCGGCCACCCATTCTATTGTTCAGCGATCTTAGGCTCGCCGGCGCTCTGGGCGCGGGCCAGGGAAGCCGTGCGCGCGGGCCATTTGTTGGAGGCCTGGCGCCGGGCCGGATTTGCGCTGCGCCGAGCTTTCACGGGCGATATCCATTACGCGCTTGACGGCGGCAGGCGCCGCGCCGCCGAGGCGCTGGTGCTGATCAGCCCCATGATTTCCAAGGTTATGCGTGAGGAGGTCAAGCTGGAGGTCGCGGCCCTGGAAATGCACAGCGCCAGCGAGGTGTTCAGGTTGGCCTTCAACGGGCTTGTCAGCGATTGGCGGCATGATCCCGGCGTCGTCGACCAATTCGCCCGCAATGGCCAAGTCTGGGCGCGACGGTCGATTCCGGCTATTCTGGACGGCGAGATCCGGCGGCTGCCACGCGGTGCGCGGTTCGAGTTCACGCCCGCCGCGTTCCGTGTGTTGGCCCCTCCGGCCGCCCATCCCGAGACGGCCCTTTGACGTTCCGGATCGCCCACATCAGCGACGTCCATTTTGGCGGGGAAAATCCGTCCGCGGTTGAAGCCGTCGTCGCGGAATTGGAGCGCTTTTCGCCTGACCTGACCGTGGTGACCGGCGACCTAACCCTTAACGGTCTGCCCGATGAGTTCCGCGCGGCGCGCATGTGGCTGGGCCGCTTGCCGACGCCCCTGCTGGTCACGCCGGGCAACCACGACACCCCCTATTGGAACCTGGTGTTGAGAGCCCTGACACCGTTCAGCCGGTATGAGCGATTCATCGGACCGGCGTCCGCCAGCGCCTATGACATGCCTGGCCTGTCAGCCCGAACGCTGAACAGCGCGCGCGGCGCGCAACTGCGCCCGGACTGGTCCAAGGGCGCCATCGATATCGACCGGCTGGGGACCCTGGGTTGGAGCAATGCGCCGGCGCTCAGAGTATTTGCCTGCCATCACCCCCTGATCGATATCACCGGCGCGCCTGTCACCGGGCACACCCGGCGCGGCCGCACAGCCGCGACGGTGCTTGCTCACCAGCGGGTGGAACTCGTCCTGACCGGTCACGTCCACGTGCCATTCGCCATTTCGCTGCCCGATGCGCCGTGGGCGTCCTACGCCCTCGGCGCGGGGACGCTGTCGCTCCGCACGCGGGGGACGCCGGCGAGCTTCTCGACCGTCGTCGCCGAGCCCGACGTCTTCGAGGTGAGTGTACGCGGCTGGGTCCAGGACCGTTTCGAGGTGATCGAGACGCGTCGGCTGATCCGAAGCGGCGGCTAGCCGGGACCGGATTGGTCGTCGCCGTGCACCAACTGCAGTTGCACCGTTTCGCCCGTGAACGCCTTCGCCGTCCACGACCCGCCGGTGAGATTGGTCGGAATGGGTGAGCAGAAATTGAAGGGGACGGGAATGGGGCGGGCCTGCTTCAGGCAAAGCTTGGGACCGCGGAGGCTCCAATGTCCGCTGGATCTGTCTCCCCGCCGGCCTTTGAGCGCATAGTCGCCGCCCGGCTTAAGCCAAAGCTCCGCTTTTCGGCCATCAGGATAGGTGGAGACAATGGTGTTGCCGAAGGCGGCCCGCACCGGACTCGGCGGCGCGCTGACAATGGCGTCAGCCAATACCGCCTGGGCGGCAAGGCAGGCGATAATGCAGATCATGACGGTCTCGCGGTTCGGATGCCAACGCCAACGCTAACGCTAACGCGGTGAAGTCCAATCGGTTCGTTACCTAGGCCCATGGCCGGCGCCTCGGGCGCGCTCGGCCAGCACGTAGTTCAGCTTCCGGAGTGCGGCCATCTTGAGGCCATGCACGCCCGCCGACGCCGGTCCGAGAGTCGAGACTTCGGTGTTGGTGGCCACATCGATCGCGGTGACCTTCACCGAATTGCCGATCTGGCGCAGCTCGAACAGAACCTCGCGGCCAGCGTCGGTCACCCGGCTTGCGCCCGGCGTTTGAGCGGGTCGAACTCGGCGGCGGCCTGTTCAGTCAACAGCGCGCGCAGGGCGTCGACCGGCATGGGCTTGCCGGTCAGATAGCCTTGCATGGCGTGAACCCCGGCAACTTTCAGGAACTTCTTCTGGGTTTCCGTTTCCACGCCCTCAGCGACCACCTTCATGCCGAGCGCCCGGCCGATGCTGATCACCCCATGGACGACCGTGGCCGATTCGGCGTCCCGGCTGCAACTGGTGATGAACAGCCTGTCGATCTTCAGCTTGTCGAAGGGGAACAGGCGCAGATGGCTGAGGCTGGAATAGCCGACGCCGAAGTCGTCCAGCGCGATCTTGACGCCCATGGCCCGCAAACGCTCGATGCTGCGCCGAACCTCGCCCTCGCCGTTGAGGATCGCGGTCTCGGTGATTTCGACTTCCAGCCGCTTGGGGTCGAAGCCCTGCTCGTCGATGATCCCGGTCAGCCGGTCGACGAACCCGGGGTCGTTGAATTCCAGCGCGGAGGCGTTGATGCTGACGGGGAGGGCCCCGAGTTCGCGGGTCTCGTTCATGGCCCGGGTCATGACCCAGGATGTGATCTTGCCGATCAGGCCGTGCGTTTCGGCCAGCGGGATGAAGAGGGCGGGGCTGACCGATCCGCGCACGGGGTGGGTCCATCGGACCAGGGCCTCGACCCCGATCACCTTGACCCCCTCGCGGTCCACCTGCGGCTGGTAGACCATGGACAGTTCATTGCGCGCGATGGCGGTTTCCAGATCGCGCAGCAGCGCGCGGTCGTCATCGCTGTCAACCGGTTCGGCCATTTGGCTCGGGATCGGCTGAGCCGAGCGCTTGTCGAGTTGACGCAGGGTGGTGGCCAGAGCCGCGCCGATGGCGGTGACCAGCTTGCGGTCGATGCGCCCGTCGTTGCGGGCGCTGGCTTCGATCCGGGCCGCGAGGTCCGCGACGGCGCGGGCACCGATGTTGAGGCTCATCGACTTCAAGGCATGGGCGGCGCGGGCGACGTGTTCGGAGTCCGCGGCCTGGGCGGCCTCGTCAAGCGCCTCGATGCAGCCCGGCGCGTTGTCGCGGTAGAGCCGGCGAACGCGCTCGACGAAGTCCGCGCGTCCGGTGGCCGCCATGGTTTCCAGGTCCGCCATGACCTGCGGGTCCAGCAGGCTTGCTTCGTCCACCAGCGCCGGCGCGACCGGCGCGTCGTCGCTCGAGACGCCGGCCGGCGTTAGGAAGAGGCCAAGGGTCTTGGCGAGGGACGCGAGCGTGAACGGCTTGTGCAACACAGCGTCCATCTCGGCGTCGCGCCAGGCGTCGGCGGCCTTGCCGACCACATGGGCGGTCAATGCGACGATGGGAATGCGGGCGCCGGGATTGCCGTGCTCCAGCCGCCGGATCGCACGCGCGGCGCCATACCCATCGAGCTCCGGCATGCTGCCGTCCATCAAGATGAGGTCGAAACGACCGGCCTTGACCGCCTCAACCGCCTTGACGCCGTCCACAGCCACGTCCGCCGTGACGCCCAGGCGCGAGAGGGCTTCCAGGGCGACCTCGCGGTTCACTGCGCTGTCGTCGGCCACCAGGACATGAGCGCCGTGGAACTGCGGGATCGCCTCCGACGCCGCGGTCTGTTCGGGCTTCACCTCGCTGATCGGCGCGCCGGCTTGGCGCTGGGCCAGCAGCGCTTTCAGATCCCGGCGCCGGAACGGTTGGATCAGCACCGCGTCGGCCAGTCCGCCCCGCCGCAGGTTCTCCGGTGC
>Ga0302314_10001938_pt1 | contig 38602 bp, 35 predicted proteins | sample III_Palsa_N2_3_FD_200533 | JGI IMG/M metagenome (GOLD analysis project Ga0302314, IMG submission 200533) | Peat permafrost microbial communities from Stordalen Mire near Abisko, Sweden - III_Palsa_N2_3 | ecosystem: Environmental > Terrestrial > Soil > Palsa > Peat permafrost | place: Sweden...
GACGTTGAGGCCGCTCGCGCGGCCGGCTACGCAGACGTCGTGGCGCCGCCGATGTTCGTCGTCGTCTACAGCGCCCCATCGGTGGGACCACCGATCTTCGATCCCGAGATCGAGCTGAACTTCGCGATGATGGTGCATGGCGGGCAGGAGTTCGAGTGGGGGCCTCTGGTCGTGGCCGGCGATGAGATCACGACGGTCGCCAGCGTCAAGGACATCCACGAAAGCGACGGTCGCGGGTACTACGTGTTCGAGTCGGTATCGAAGAACCAGCGCGACGAGCAAGTGTGTCGCGGAACCTGGACGAACATCGTTCGAGGAGTGTGATCTGAAATGGCAGATTTGACAGTGGGAGCACAGATTCCCGAGGTGAGGGTCACGCCGGACAAATACCTCACCGCTCGCTATGCGGGTGCCTCCGGGGACTTCAACCCGATCCACATCGACGAGGACTTCGCCAAAGCTGTCGGTCTGCCCGGGAGGATCCTGCATGGCCTGTGGACGATGGCTGAGGTGGCCCGCGCGCAGACCGAGGCGGCGGGTGGCCCCGAGCACCTGAAGCGACTGCAGGTGCAGTTTCGTGGCATGGGCGTGCCCGAGCAGGAGGTCGTGGTGAGTGGCACGGTGCGCGAGGTAAGCGATCGGCGCGTGATCGTCGACACTGTGGCTGAGCAGGCTGGCAAGCAGATCATCCGCAACGCCGAGGCCGAGCTGGAGATCGCATAGGCATTGGCGCCCGTACGCGGCTCGTAGAATCAAAGCCGTGCTAAGAGCCTGTTTCAAAAAGATCGGCACGCCCGGATGCGTCCCTGTACGCGGCGCTGACCGATCGTCCGGGATCGGCCAGCCACGTGCCGGCTTGGCCGTGTTACCAACACAGCCTTCACCGTCCCGCGTCGCCCAGCTTGGTCCATGAACGCCCCGACCGCACCGCCTATTTTGAAACAGGCTCTGACTCCCAGACAGGAGCTGATCCTCACCAAGGTGGTGGACGATTATCTGCAGACCGGGCAGCCGGTCGCGTCGAAGGCGCTCGCCACCGATACGGAGCTCGACTGCGGGCCGTCGACGATCAGAAACGAGCTGGCGTTGCTCGAGGAGCACGGCCTACTCACCCATCCGCACGTCTCCGCGGGCCGGACCCCGACGGATGCCGGTCAGCGCTATGTGGTCGACCGCATGCTCGCCTCCGGGAAAGGTCTCGTGCCGGCACGGCGTCTGGAGCTGTCACTGATCCGCCGTGAAGTGGAGGAGGCGATGCGCGCGACCACCGAGACGCTCTCGCAGGTCACCAACCTGCTGGCCGTGGTCTCCGCTCCGGCGATGCACACGGCGACGATCAGGCGCATCGAGGTGCTGGCGTTGCAGCCGCAGGTGGTGATGGTGGTGGTCATCACCTCAACGGGTGGTGTATCGAAGATGCTCGTGGCGTTCGAGCACGCCGTCGATCCGGGCCTCGTGGCGTGGGCGGGGGAGTACCTCAACGAGCGGCTCGTCGGCCTGGGTCTCCGGGCACGGATGCTCAACCAGCGTATGGTCGACCCGAGCCTGTCGACGACGGAGCTGGCATTCCTCGCGCGCCTGGCCGCGGCCTTCAGCGAGGTTTCCTACGAGGCGGAGGACGCGTTGTATGTCGATGGAACGGCGCGACTGTTCGCGGCCGGGCAGATCCAGGACACGGCGCAGATCAACGAGCTGATGAGCCTGCTCGAGCGTCGCGTCGCGCTGCTGGGAGTGTTGCGGGCGGTGCTCGGTGAATCCGGGGTGTACGTGAGGATCGGGCATGAGAACGAGATTCCCGCGATGCGCTCGCTCGCCTTGGTCGCGACCGGCTACGGGGTTGGGGGTCGTAATCTGGGCGCTGTGTCAGTGATCGGGCCGGTGCGGATGGACTATGCCGGTGCGATCGTCACGGTGCGCGAGGCCGCGCACGAGCTGACGCGCTTTGTCGAAGATGCCTACGCCGAGAACTGACTTGGATTCCGCGATGTTTGAGCACCACCGAGACACCAGGGCATGAGCCAGACATCCACCCCACGCGATCCCTACGAGGTGCTCGGCGTGCAGCGTGACGCCGACGAGCAGCAGATCAAAAAAGCCTTTCGCGCGCTCGCGATGGAGCTGCACCCCGACGTCAATGCGCACGACCCGCAGGCCGAGGAGAAGTTCAAGGAGGCCGCCGAGGCCAACGAGATCCTTTCCGACCCCGAGCGGCGGGCGACATATGATCGCTACGGCCACGAGGGGCTGCGCTCTGGCGGTTATGCCCCCAACTTTGATGCGTTTGGCTCGATCAGCGATCTGTTCGATACGTTCTTCGGAGGTGGGGGCGCATTCAGTGGACGCGCCGGGGGCGGGCGGGGACCGAATCCCGGGGGCGATCTGGCGGTGGCGGTCGAGATCGACCTGGCGGAGGCGGCGCAGGGCGCGAAAGTGCAGGTGCAATACGAGGCGGTCGAGCGCTGTGAGCATTGCCACGGCAATGGCGCCGAGCCGGGAACGCCGATCGAGACCTGCGAGCGCTGCGGGGGCCATGGGCAGCTGCAGGCTGTGACCAGGACCCCGTTTGGGCAGATGGCGCGCACGGTCCTCTGCGACGTCTGCCACGGCGACGGTCGCGTGCCCAAGCAGCCCTGCCACGAGTGCCACGGCCGCGGACGCAAGGCGGCGCGGCGCGAGCTCGAGGTCGACGTGCCGGCGGGGATCGCCGACTCTCAGCGCATCAGGCTCTCCGAGCGCGGGCACGCGGGCGAAGCGGGTGCTCCCGCGGGCGACCTATACGTGCTTGTGAGAGTGCGTGAGGACGAGCGCTTCGTGCGCGAAGGCGACGATCTGATCGCGTCCCTGGATGTTGCTGCTCCGCTGGCGGCGCTCGGCGCGACGCTGCAGACGCCCACGCTGGATGGGATGGCTCAGGTCGAGGTGCCGCCGGGCACGCAGCCGGGCGAGGTGCTCACGCTGCGGGGGGAGGGGATGCCCGGGCTGCGTCGTGGCCGGCGCGGGGACCTGCGCGTGGTTGTCAACGTCGTGATTCCACGCCGCCTGAACGAGGAGCAGCGTGAGCTGCTGGAGCGGCTGAATGGAACGCTGACAGCGGAGAATCTGCGCTCGGAGGAAACGATGTTCGCCAAGCTGCGCCGTACGCTGCGCGGCGATGCGGCGTGAGTGCCATTCACCTGGATCGGGCTAGTTCGAAACAGAGTGGCTTGAGCGCCGTCGTGTCCGGCCGGACACAGGCGAGATGAGCGACTTGGCGTGATTCGACTTGCGGTTCGCGCGCGGTGCGAGGATGCGGAGATCGTCCTGGCGGAGTTGTTGGAGCTGGCGCCGAGCGGTGTGGAGGAGGTGAAGATCGATCAGGAGACGATCGAGTACGCCGTGTATGGGACGCCGGGTGAGCTGCCGGAGCTAGGGGCTTTGGACGCGGCCGTGGGGGACACGCCGGTGCAGGTCTCCAGCACCGAGGTCGCCGACGATTGGTCAGAGCGCTGGAAGCTCTTTCATCATCCTGTCCTGATCGAGGCGCCGCTGGGACTTCCCGCCCTGCATGTGCGGCCCCCGTGGGAGTCACCCAGCGATCGGGAGGGCGCCGAGGAGATCGTGATCGACCCCGGGCAGGCATTCGGGACCGGCGCCCACGCCACGACCCGCCTGTGTCTGGAGCTGTTGCTGGAGCTGGCGGCACTCGAGCCTCGGCCGGGGTCGTTGCTGGACGTCGGCACTGGCTCAGGTGTGCTGGCGATCGCCGCTGCGCGCCTGGGGTTTGCACCGGTGCTCGGCCTTGACCACGAGCGTGAGAGCGTTGCGGCGGCACGGGAGAACGCAGAGGCGAACGAAGTGAAGATCGAGGTGCGTCGCTTTGACCTGCGCACGCAGGTGCTGCCGTGGCTGGATCAGGAGACCGAGGGTGCTCACATGGGTACTCTGGCGGACGGACACTTGGACGCTCAGGCGGGATCGCTTGTGGTGGTGGCGAACCTGCTGCGCCCCTTGCTGCTCGACCTGGCTCGTACGATGCCCTGCGCCCCGGCGCATCTGCTGGCCGGGGGACTGCTTAGGGAGCAGGTCGACGAGGTGGTGGAGGCGTTCGGCGAGCTCGGCATGCGCGAGCGCGAGCGGCGCGAGCGTGGGGAATGGGCAGTTGTGTGGCTTACGAACGGTGAGGAGTGAGGATCAGAGGCGATCGGGCAGCTCGGTGGCGGCGCGTATGCTCGCGCGGTAGACCAGATCGATCGCCGCGCGCATGCCGTCCTCGGTTTGCTGCTGCAGTAGCGCACCGGCGGCACTCAAAGCCGCCTCGATCGTCTCGAGTGCCTCACCGACGTCTCCCGGATTGGGGTCGCGACAGGCTGCGAGCGCCATGTCGAGCATCGCCTGGGCCTGTTCGGCCGATCCCATGAACATCGCGGGACCTGCCAGGCTGGCATATCCATACACCCGCGCAAGGCGACCGGAGAGCGTGATCGAGGGACCCCGGCGCGGGACCGTGACAGGCGGCAGTCCGTGCCCGTCGAAGATCCCGGCGATCGTGCCGCCGAGCAGGCCGCGAACGGCGGTCTCGTCGAGGCCGGCATGCGCGGCAACGCGCAACGCCATGTAGAGCGAGGAGGCCGGTAGTCCGTAGGGAGGATCCGAGGCGAACACGATGCGCTCGATCGGCGCGCGCGCGAGCAGCTCGATCACATCGAGCGGAAAGAAGCAGGAGATGTCGTAAAGCACGCCCGGGTGCTCAGCCAAGCGCGAGGTGATGATTCCCTGGTCGCAGATCGCGCCGTGAGCGAGGATCAGGACCACGTTGGGGTGGCGCAGCGTGATCTCGACGAGATCATCCCCCAGTGGGGGCAGGCCGCGTCCGGCGTGGATCAAGATCGGTACTCGGGCCGCTTCGGCGAGCGCGAAGATGCCCTCCATCTCGAGACTGTCGAACCCGAAGGCTTGGGCGCGGGGGTGGAGCTTGATGCCGCGCGCGCCGGCAGTGAGGCAGCGCTCGCCCTCCGCAAGGGGATCTTCGGCCGGGTCGAGGCGGCAGAAGGGGATCAGCCGCCCTTCGCTTTCCTGCGCCCAGGAAAGCACGCGGTCGTTGGGCACGCGGTAGGCGGGAGCGCGCTCGGGATCGTGCAGCGGAAACACACAGGCCCTGCGGGCGCCAGCATCGTCAAGCTGGGAGAGCAGCTGGGTCAGGCTGAGCGAGCGCCCGTCCTCATCGAGCCCGAGGTGTGTGTGGGCATCGAAGACCTCGGCGCCGGCGGGCCGCAGACGCTCCACCTCCGCCAGGAACGGAGCGAGAGCGTCGGCGTAGAGGGAATATGGTGCGTTCACGGCCCGCACCATATTCGCTGGCCGCCAGGCTCGTGTGATGGGTGGTTTCACGACGCGCGTCATGCCACCTCGCCGCATCGTGTGATGACCGGCCGCGCCGCCGGCATGATCGCCTGTGGCCCATCTCGTGTGATGGCCGTTGCCGCCTCGTGCCATTGGTCTCGACCGCTGATCAGGACTAGCCTCTGAAAGATGGCGTGGCGGATCGCGATTGCGGGTGGCGGCTTCGGTGGGTTCTACGCCGCCCGCGCGCTAGAGCGAGCGCTGCCGGCGAACAGCGCGAGGGTCACGCTCGTCAACGAGGCCAATTTCATGCTCTACACCCCGCTGCTCCCCGGCGCCGCGGGTGCGACGCTCGACCCGCGTCACGTGGTCGTTCCGCTGCGCTCGCAGCTACGCCATACCGATCTCCTGGTCGGATCGGTGAGGAGAGGTGACCCGGAGCAGAGAACGCTTGGGGTGTGCAGACTCGATGGGGAGCAGATCGAGCTGGTCTACGACCAGCTGATCGTGGCGCTGGGTTCGGTCTCGCGCACGCTGCCGATTCCCGGTCTGGCCGAGTATGCGATCGGCTTCAAGTCTCTGTCTGATGCCACCGCACTGCGCAACCGGGTGCTGAGCTGCATGGATATCGCCGAGTCGCTCGAGGATCCGGCCAAGCGCGCGGAGTACCTGGGGTTCGTGTTTGTGGGCGCGGGCTACGCGGGCGTTGAGGGCCTGGCCGAGCTGCAGGACTTTGCCGCTCAGGCGATCGATCTGTACCCGCGCTGCCGCGCGCAGGGGATGCGCTGGGTGTTGTTGGAGACCAAGGACCGGATCATGCAGGAGGTACCGAGAGGCTTGTCGGAGTTCGCGGCGCGCGAGCTGCGTGCGCGGGGCATCGAGATTCGCACCGAGACGACGGTCAAAGAGGTCACCGGGTGCGACGCGACGCTGTCAGGCGGCGAGCGGATCCCGGCGCGCACGGTTGTGTGGACGGCGGGAGTCAAGCCGAGCCCCGCCGTCGGCAAGCTTGGTCTGCCATACGGTCAGGGCGGACGCGTGGTAGTAGATCGTACGATGCGGGTCGAAGGCTACGAGCATGTGTGGGCGATCGGCGATTGCGCCGCGGTGCCCGACCCGGCAAGGAAGGGACAGCCGTGCCCTCCGACCGCACAGCACGCAATTCGCCAGGGGCGGTTGGTGGCCAGGAACGTGGCCGCGACGCTCGGCAACGGCAGAGTGCGGCCGTTCAGATACCGCACCAAAGGAGTCGTCGCCGAGCTCGGCGACACCGAGGCTGTCGCGCTCACGCTCGGGCTGCGCTGGCACGGTCTGCCGGCGTGGTTCATCGCCAGGACCTATCACCTGCTGCTGATGCCCGGCATGGGACGCAAGTTGCGCCTGCTGATGGACTGGAACGTCGCGCTGCTGTTCGGTCGCGACACCTCCGCTCCGGGACGCCTGGGCGATCCGACGCCCCTGGCAGGTGACGACGACGGCTGACCGGCGTATCCTGATCTGAGATGGCGATACTCGACGAGGTAAAGACCGACCTTCACGGCGCGATGCGCGCTGGTGAAAAGGACAAGGTCGGTGCGCTGCGACTCGTGCTCTCCGAGCTGCAGAAGGCCGCGAAGGAGGGGTCAGATGATGAGTTGGCGGTGCTGCGCCGCGAGCGCAAACGGCGTCTGGAGGCCGCACAGGCCTACCGCGATGCCGGGCAGGATGACCGCGCTGGTGGTGAGGAGGCCGAAGGCGAGCTGATCGCCGGCTACCTGCCGCCGGAGCTCTCCGAAGCCGAGCTCAAAGAGATCGTGGAGCAGGCGGTGCGCGACAGCGGGGCGGAATCGGTGAAGGACATGGGTGCCGCGATGGGCAAGGCGATGGCTGCTGTCGACGGTCGCGCTGACGGCAAGCGCGTATCGGCGCTCGTGCGAGGCACACTGAGCGGATGAGGTCACAGATCGAGCTCTCCAACGAGGTCGCCGCCGAGCTGGCGGGCAGTCAGGACACTGTGCTGCGCGCGTTGGAGGAGCAGCTGGAGTGCAGGGTGTTCCTGCGTGGGAACCTGATCACCTTCGACGGCGATGAGCACGAAACACATGCCGGCGAGCATGTCGTGCGCGAGCTGGCGAAGCTGATCGAGCGCGGTCACCAGCTCGACGCTGAGACGATCGCCGCCGTGACGGGCGCGCTGGAGGCGCACGAGTCCCCGGCGCGGGTGCTGGAGGACGTCGTCTGGCAGCACCGCGGTCTGCGCGTGGCGCCGAAGACGGTCAACCAGAAGCGCTACATCGACTCGATCCGCTCCAGCACGATCACCTTCGGTGTGGGCCCTGCCGGCACCGGCAAGACGTTCCTCGCGGTGGCGATGGCCGCTGCTGCGCTCGCTCGCCACGAGGTCAATCGCATCATTCTCACGCGCCCGGCCGTGGAGGCCGGTGAGCGGTTGGGTTTCCTGCCGGGCGATCTGATGGCGAAGGTAGATCCCTACCTGCGCCCGCTGTTTGACGCGCTGCACGACATGCTCGACCCGGAGAAGGTCTCCCAATACCTCGAGCGCGGCGTGATCGAGATCGCCCCGCTCGCGTTCATGCGGGGACGGACGTTGAACGACTCGTTCGTGATCCTCGACGAGGCCCAGAACACGACGCCCGAGCAGATGAAGATGTTCCTCACACGGTTGGGCTTCGGCTCGCGGATGGTGGTGACCGGCGACGTCACCCAGGTGGACCTGCCCCGTGAGCAGCAGTCGGGGCTGATCGTGGTAGGTGAGGTGCTCGGCGCGATCGAGGGCATCGAGTTCCTGCGCTTCGGCGGCGAGGATGTGGTTCGCCACAAGCTCGTGCAGCGGATCGTCGAGGCTTACGACGAGCACTCCCAGCGTGAGGCCCCGGAGCTGCGTGCCGCCGATCGCCGTCGCGCCTGAGCTGCGCCGCGCGATGCTCGAAGTTGAGGTCTTCTTTGGCGCCGATCTCGAGTCCGACGCGCCCTCGCCGGCTCAGGTGCGACGCCTGTGCGCCCTGGCGGCCGCCGTGGCCGGGATCGAGGATGGTCATCTGGCGATCGAGTACGTCGATGCGGTGCGGATCGCGCAACTGAACGCCGAGCATCGCGGTAAGGAGGGCCCGACGGATGTGCTGTCGTTCCCGATCGACGGCGCCACTGAGCACGACGGTTCCCCGCGGGAGCTGGGCGACGTGGTGATTTGCCCCGAGCACACGGTCGATCTGAGCGAGGCGATCGTGCACGGTGTGCTGCATTTGGTTGGATTGGATCACGAGACCGACAACGGTGAGATGCTGGCGCTGCAAGCGGAGCTGCTGGCCGATCGGAGATCTAGTTGAGCTCCGATCGGTGGGAACGTGCATGACTCGCAGCGGCTTCGTCGCGCTAGCCGGGCGCCCGAACGTCGGCAAGTCGACGCTCGTGAACGCGCTCGTGGGGGAGAAGGTGGCGATCGTCTCCGACCGTCCGCAGACCACGCGTAGGGCGATCCGCGGTGTGCGCAGCGCCGGTGACTGTCAGATGGTGCTCGTCGATCTACCCGGCGTGCAACGCCCGCGTGACGCGCTCACCGAGCGGATGGCCCAGCGGGTTCGCCAGGAGCTCGACGGTTGCGACGCCGCGTTGATGGTGCTCAATGGCGAGCAGGGGGTCGGCCCCGGCGACCGGTTCATCGCGCAGGCGCTCGTGGGCGCAAGAGCGCCGGTGACGATTGCGGTGAACAAGGCCGATCGCTTGACGCGGGCGCAGATGCTCGACGTGTTGGAGCAGGCAGTCGCACTGGAGGTGTCTGAGGAGATCTTCCCGATCTCGGCACGTACAGGGGCGGGCGTGGAGGAGCTCACGGAGCATTTGACGGCGGCGATGCCGTTGGGGCCGTTCATGTTCGGAGAGGACGCGAGCTCCGATCAGCCGCAGGCGGTGCTGCTGGCGGAGCTGATCAGGGAGGCGGTGATCAAGCGCACCTTCCAGGAGTTGCCGCATGCCGTGGAGGTGATCGTCGAGGAGATCGAACACCCGCGCGATGGCCTGGCGCGGGTGAGGGCACTGATCTGGGTGGAGAGCGAATCTCAGAAGGGGATCTTGGTCGGTGCGCGCGGGCGCATGATCAAGGCGATCGGGGTGGCCGCGCGTCGTGAACTCGAGCGCGAGCTGGGTGCTCAGGTACATCTTGATTTATCGGTGCGAGTCCGTCGCGACTGGCGCGGGGACGAAGGGCTGCTCGACCGCTTGGGCATTACCTGAGCGCGCCACATAAAGATAGGGTCTTGTACCTGAGAAACAGAGTGCGTAACACGATAGTTACACGCAGTTTGTGTTTTGTATACGTCGTTCCGTCCGTCTTTATCTTTTCGGCACGGGACTACAGCTGCTTCGACAGGTACCCGGCGATTCGTTCGACAGCGGGCAGATCGAGCTCGGCGACGAACAGGAAGGGCACGGGGTGAACCTCAAAATCCCGACGGCGCAGGCGGGCGAGTTGGTTGTGTTGGAAGTGTGCGCGATCGTGCACCGCGCGCGCGGCCAGAGCGGCTGAGCGCGTCACGGAGTCGCTTCCGTCCGGATGGTTACTTGCGTCCGCGAGGCCGGTCCTGTCCAGAGCATTGATCCGATCGAGCTCCGCGGCGGAGAAGCGTCGCGGCAGCGTGCCGTTGACGATGACCGCGTCAAGCGTGCGGTCGATCTGTCGCCGTAGGCCGTCCTGGAGCTCGAGCGCCTCCGTGACGGCCATCTCGGTCGGGAGGGCGACCGCCAGATACCCGGAGCGCGCGGGATCGGAGAGCAGCTCACCGACCTGTCGGGTCTGGGAGGCGATCGGCCCAACGCGCGCGATCGCGCCGAAGGTCTGCGGCGAGTGGAGCATCCCCAGGGCATGTCCCGTGGCTGGCGCGTCGAGGATCACGAGGTCATAGCCGCCCGATCGCTTGCCTGCGCCGCGTTTGCCCTCCGTGAGTTTCCAGATCGTGACCATGCTGATCAGCTCCTTGGCGCCGGGGGCGGCGGCCGCGAAGTACTGAAAGGTGCCGCTGGAGGCGAGCACACGGCCGGAGACGCGTCCACCTAGCGATTGCAGCCACTCGAGTAGCGCTCGATCGGGATCGATCGAGACGCTCCAGAGGTTCTCCCGCAGCTCCGTCTGGGCGCCAGCCTGTACGGAGACGACGTCGAACAGTTCGGGCAGGCGGCGCTGCTCGCCCATCTCGACGACGATCGTGCGCAGGCCGCGATCCGCCGCGAGCAGGCCGAGGGCGGCGGACGCCGTCGTCTTGCCGACGCCGCCCTTGCCGGTGAGCACAAGCAGCTTGCGGTCCAGGAGGGATGCCATCGTCCTCACGCAACCTACAATCCCGCAGATGAGCACACCGGCTGGCGAGGCAATCATCGACGCACAGATCTCCTACGACGAGCGCGGACTCGTGCCGTGCGTGGTCCAGGACTGGCGCAGCGGAGAGGTGCTGACGATGGCCTATATGAACGAGCAGGCGCTGCAGCGCACGCGGGCGACAGGTGAGTTGCACCTGTGGAGTCGCTCACGTGATGAGCTGTGGAAGAAGGGCGAAACGAGCGGCAACACCCAGACAGTGAAGGCGCTGCGGCTGGACTGCGACGGTGACACGCTGCTCGCGCTGGTGGCACCGGCCGGTCCCGCCTGCCACACGGGCGAGCGGACCTGCTTTCACCGGGGCGAGCTCGAGCCACCCGCCCCGCACGAGACGCTACCGGCCCTGGAGCGGACGCTGGAGGAGCGCGCGAAGGAGCGCCCGGCGGGCTCCTACACGGTCGAACTGCTGGAAGATCCGGGGCGGATCGGCGAGAAGGTGCAAGAGGAGGCCGAGGAGGTCGTCCGAGCCGCGCGCGAGGAGTCCGACGAGCGAGTCGACGAAGAGGCGGCCGACGTGATCTATCACCTGCTCGTGCTCTTACACAGCCGTGGCCGCGCACTGGCGGACGCCGAGCGGGTGCTAGATGAGCGTCGCTCCTAGCGCTCCGGAGGCGCCAGGAGGCACCGCGGCCGCAGGGGCCGCCGAAACCTCCGCGACTCCAGCGGGCGCCAGGGCGACTGAGCGGACAGCGGTGCTGCTCGAACCGAGCCTCGAGCAGGCGCGTGCGCTGGCTGGTGACTACAACCTGATCCCGCTGCGTCACAGCTACATCGCCGACTGCGAGACGCCCGTGTCGGCCTTTCTGAAGCTGCGCGACATGGAGTCCGCACAACAGCCGTCGTTCCTGCTGGAGTCTGCCGAGCAAGGGCAGCGGATGGGCCGCTACTCGTTCATCGGCCTGCGGCCACGCTCGGTACTGCGCTGGTCGCTAGCCGATGGCGGTGATCCCTATGCCTTGGCCGCGGCGGAGATTGCCGAGCACCGCCAGGCGCCGCTTGAAGACGGGGCGGGTGGGGGACCATTCATGGGTGGCGCGGTCGGCTACTTCGGGTATGACCTGGTCCGGACGGTTGAGCCGCTCGGGGATCCCAACCCGGACGAGCTGGGACTCCCAGACATGGCGCTGATGCTCTCTGATCTACTCGTCATCTTCGACCACCTGAAGCACACGGTCACGATTCTCGTAAACGCCGACCTCGACGCCGAGCCGGAGATCGAGCAGGCCTACGCGGCCGCCGCAGCGACGATCGCCGAGGTGCGCGCGCGGCTGGAGGGCCCCGTGCCGCGCCAGGAGCGCGGGACGGATGGGACGGAGCAACTCGAGGAGATGCCCAGTTTCCAATCGAACATGGAGCGCGCCGAGTTCGAAGGCATGGTTGCGCGGATCGTCGAGTACATCCACGCGGGGGACGCCTTTCAGGTGGTGCCATCGCAGCGCTGGTCGGCCAAGGTGCCGGTGGCGCCGTTCTCGATTTACAGGGGCCTGCGCGCGGTCAACCCGAGTCCGTATATGTATTTCCTCGACTTCGGTGACTTCCAGGTTGTGGGGGCCAGTCCGGAGCCGCTTTTGACCGTGAACGGACGCCGCGTTTCGACGCGCCCGATTGCCGGGACACGGCCGCGCGGCGCGAGCACCGAGCAGGACCGGCGGATAGCTGGAGAACTGCTTGCCGACGAGAAGGAGCGCGCTGAGCACGTGATGCTCGTCGATCTCGGCCGCAACGATCTGGGAAGGGTATGCGAGTACGGCAGCGTGAGGGTGGACGAGATGATGGAGATCGAGTTCTACAGCCACGTGATGCATATCGTCTCCTCGGTGTCGGGCACGCTGCGCGAGGAGGTGGGGGCGATGGATGCGCTGCGCTCGGTGTTGCCCGCGGGCACGCTCTCGGGCGCGCCGAAGGTGCGCGCGATGCAGATCATCGACGAGCTCGAGCCGATCAAGCGCGGCGGCTACGGCGGTGCGATCGGCTACCTGAGCTACGCCGGCGACCTCGATACGGCGATTCACATTCGCACGGTGGTGGTCAAGGACGGTGTCGCCCACGTGCAGGCGGGAGGCGGCACCGTGGCGGACGCGAAGCCGGATTACGAGTACGAGGAGTCGGTCGCGAAGTCACGCGCGGTGATGCAGGCGATTGAGCTGGCTTGCGAACAGGTTGATTGGCCATGAGGGTGCTCGTGATCGACAACTACGACTCGTTCACGTACAACCTTGTCCAGTACCTGGGTGAGCTCGGGTCCGACGTGCGCGTGGTGCGAAACGACCGCGCGAGCGTCGATGAGTTGTTGGACGGGGGCTACGAGCGCTGCGTGATCTCGCCCGGCCCGTGTACGCCCGATCAGGCAGGCATCTCCCTGGAGGCGGCGCGACGGCTGCCCGAGGCCGGCATCCCCACGCTCGGGGTGTGCTTGGGCCACCAGGCGCTGGCGCAGGCGTTCGGGGGAAGGGTGGTGCTACACGAGCCCGTGCATGGCAAGGCGACGACGATCGAGCACGACGGACGTACGATTTTCAGGGGGCTGGGAAAGCCGTTGACGGTCGGGCGCTATCACTCGCTTGTGGTGGAGCCGGGGCTGCCCGACTGTCTGGAGGTGTCCGCACGGGGCGGCGGCGTGCTGATGGCGCTGCGTCATCGCGAACTGCCGGCGGAGGGCGTGCAGTTTCACCCGGAGTCGGTGCTGACCGACGAAGGGAAGCTGCTGCTACAGAACTTCCTCGAAGGACAGGCCGATGCCTAACGCGATCCTGACGCGAGCGATCGACGGGCTCTCCTCGCGCCGTGACCTGAGCGCGGATGAGACCGCGGAGGTCTTGGCGGAGATCATGAACGGCGAGGTCTCGGAGATTCAGATCGCGGGCTTCCTGATCGCGCTAAGGACGAAGGGCGAGACGGTCGACGAGCTCACCGGGCTGGCACGGACGATGCGGGCGCTGGCCGCGCACGTTCCAACCGGGCGTCAGGATCTGCTCGACACGTCGGGGACGGGGGGCGGCAAGCGCACGTTCAACGTCTCGACGACGGCCGCGCTGATCGCCGCCGGCACCGGGTGCGCGGTGGCTAAGCACGGCAACCGTTCCGCCACGAGCCTGTCGGGGTCGGCCGATCTGCTGGAGGCACTGGGCGCGAGGATCGACCTGACGCCGGAGGGCGTGGCGCGCTGCATCGAGGAGGCGGGGTTCGGCTTCATGTTTGCGCCGGCTCATCATCAGGCGACGCGGTTCGTCATTCCGGTGCGGCGCGAGCTGGCGGTCAAAACGATCTTCAACCTCCTGGGGCCATTGACCAATCCGGCGGGGGCGCAACGGCAGCTGATCGGCGTCTCGGATCCGAGCTTCCTGGAGACGATCGCCGGGGCGCTGGCGCGTCTGGGGGTGGACCGGGCGCTGATCGTCGCCGGCGAGGATGGGCTCGACGAGGTCTCGATCAGCGCGGCGACGCGCGTGGTCGAGGTGAACGGGGCAGAGCTGAGCCGCTACACGCTGACCCCGGGGGACGTAGGGCTCGAGCTCTCCTCCGAAGGGGGCTATGACGGGGGAACTCCAGAGGAGAACGCGACGGTGACACGCGCAATCCTGGCGGGCGAGCGGGGGGTGCGCACCGACCTGGCGCTGATCAACGCAGGCGCCGCGATCTACGCCGCCGGCGTCGTGCAGACGCTCGTCGAGGGCGTGCAGGCCGCGCGCGCGGCGATCGAGGACGGGCGTGCCGAAAGCGCCCTGGAGCGCTACCTGGAGGCCAGTCAGCGCTACGCGCCTGCAGAGGCGGCGCGATGAATCGGCGGCACGCATCCGCGACAGAGGCAATGGCGCGATGAGCGCCGCACAGACACCAACCGTGTTGGAGCGGATCCTGCAGAGCACGCGCGAGGAGCTCGAGCGTCGCAAGCTGGAGCTGCCGCTGGGAGAGCTCGAGTACCAGGCGTTTGCGATCGGCGGCGCAGGCGGGGCGAGCTCGCGGCGCTTTGCGGCTGCGCTGCGGGAGCCTGGGATCTCGGTGATCGCCGAGTTCAAGCGACGCTCACCTTCGGCGGGCACGTTGCATGAGGCCCCCGATCTGCACGAGCTGCTCAGCGCGTACGAGCGGGGAGGAGCGAGCGCGCTGTCGGTGCTGACGGAGGGCCCGAACTTCGACGGAACGCTGGAGGACCTGAGGGCGGCGCGCAGGGCCTGCGAGCTGCCGATTCTGCGGAAGGACTTCATCGTCGACGATTACCAGCTGTACGAGGCGAAGGTTGCGCGCGCCGACGCGGTGCTGCTGATCGTGGCGGCGCTCGAGCCAGAGCAGCTGAGGGCGCTGCACGAGCGCGCGGCAACGCTTGGCCTGGATGTGCTGGTGGAGGTGCACGATCACGACGAGCTGCGGATCGCGCTGAAGATCGGGGCAGAGCTGATCGGGATCAACAACCGCGACCTGAGGGACTTCAGCGTGGATGTGGAGCGCACCGAGCGACTGATGGGCGAGATCCCTGCCGGGGTAGCGGTTGTCTCGGAGTCGGGGATCGCGCAGGCCAAGCAGCTGAGCAGGCTCGAGGATGCCGGTGTGGCCGCGGTGCTCGTCGGGGAGATGCTGATGCGCTCGGTAGACCCCGAGGCGGCTTTGCGGATGCTGCAGGGAGATCGTGCCCGGTAGACCCCACCCAAGTGGCATAGACCAGGCCAACCGCCGCGCAAAACTGAGATTCCAATAGCTTTAGGAAGAGCGGGTCCGCGCTTTAGATCGCCTTGATCGCAGCCGGTCATTCTTTGCATCAGATGAAACGCACGTTCTTCATTCCCTTCCTGTCTGCCCTGATCGGCGGCGCGGTGGTCGTCGCGGTGGTCGCGGCGTTCGGCGGGCTGAACAGCTCCAGCAAGACCGTGACGACGGTCCAGGCCGCCCCGATCGCGCCCTCGAACGCCTCGCAGAAGACCTCAGGGCTGACGCCGCACGACATCTACGTGCGCGACGCCCCCGGGGTCGCGTTCGTGACCTCGACGGTCGTGGAGAAATCGGAATCGGCGTTGAACCTGTTCGGCGGCGGGGAAGCCGCGAAACAGGGTGAGGACACCGGCTCGGGCATCGTGATCGACTCAAACGGCACGATCCTGACCAACTACCACGTGGTGGAGAACGCGATCAAGGTGACGGTGAGCTTTGAAAAGGGCAAGGCGGTCGAAGCGAAGGTGGTCGGTAAGGACCCCTCGAACGATCTCGCGGTGCTGCGGATCTCGACCGATGGGCTGACACTGCATCCGCTCACGCTCGGCGATTCGAGTACCGCGCAGGTGGGCGACCCGGTCCTGGCGATCGGCAACCCATTCGACCTGGAACGGACGCTTACGACCGGCGTGATCTCGGCGCTCCAGCGCCAGATAACGGCGCCGAACGGCTTCACGATCGACAACGTGCTGCAGACCGACGCGCCGATTAACCCGGGGAACTCCGGCGGGCCGCTGCTAAACATCGCGGGCGAAGTGATCGGCATCAACTCGCAGATCGAGACTGGCGGCAGTGGCGACGGCAGCGTCGGGATTGGCTTCGCCGTGCCGATCAACACGGCCAAGAGTGAGATCTCCGCACTCGAGAAAGGCGGCACGATCCGCGGCGCCTACCTCGGTCTGACCTCGCTGACGATCGACGGATCGCTGTCGGCGCTCAACCTGCCGGTGAAACAAGGTGCGCTGGTGGAGAGCGTGCAGAAGGGCACCGCTGCCGAAAAAGCCGGTATTCGCGGTGGCAACATCAACGGCACCGTCGAAGGCGGCCAGGTCGCGGTCGGCGGCGACATCATCGTCTCGATCGACGGCAAAGCCGTTACGAGCTCAGAAGACCTCGCGAACGACATCGAGGCCGAGAAACCGGGCGATATCGTGAGCATCGGACTGGAACGGGCGAACGGGAAGGGCGGCTACGAACACAAGACGGTGAGCGTGAAGCTCGGCGAACGTCCCAACTCGGTGCCCAACCCGGACACGCCCGAAGGGTAGGCGCGCCTCTCCCCACGCCTGCGGGGCAGGCACCCCGCTACCGTTGGGGGATGTCCGAGACAGCCCCGAAGGTGAAGATCTGTGGCATCACCAGCCTCCACGACGCCGAACTGGCGGTTGAGCTGGGGGCGTGGGCGATCGGCATGGTCTTCTACGAGGACAGCCCGCGCCGTTGCTCGCTCCAGGAGGCGCAACGCATCACAGCGGCGCTGGCGCGGAAGGTGGAGCTGTGCGGGGTGTTCGTGAACGATCCTCTGGAGGCTGTGGTGAGGACGAGCGAGGATCTTGGGTTGACGATCGTGCAGCTGCACGGGGATGAGGGCCCGGCGTTCTGTGGCGAGGTGCCGCGCAGGACCGGTGCGCGGGTGATCAAGGCAGCCCAGGTCGCCGGCCCGGGAGATGTACGTGACCTGGAGCGCTACCACGTGGACTTCCATCTGCTCGATGCGCGCTCGCAGGCCCCAGAGAAGCAGGCATTGAGGGGCGGCACGGGCGAGACCTTCGACTGGACGCTGCTTGCCGCGCGGCGCTCGAAGGTCCCGCTGATCCTGAGCGGTGGCTTGAGCGCTGAGAATGTCGCAGCGGCGATCGCTCAGACGCGGCCGTTCGCGGTGGACAGCGCGAGCGGGACGGAGAGCGCTCCGGGAAAGAAGGACGAGGCAAAGCTGAAGGCCTTCTTCGCGGCGGTGGAGCGGACGGCATCGGTCATCGAAGACGCATCCGTCACGGAAGGCGCCGCGGCGTGAGCACGGTCGAGCACCGCTTCGGGCAGTACGGCGGGCAGTTCGTTCCCGAGACGCTGATGCCGGCGCTTGAGGAGCTGGAGCAGGCGTGGGTGCAGGCGCTGGAGGACCCGGCCTACCAAGAGGAGCTGAACGGCCTGCTGCGCGACTTCGGCGGTAGACCAACGCCCTTGTACAAGGCCAAAAGGCTGTCAGAGAAAGCCGGCCGGCCGATCTACCTCAAGCGCGAGGATCTCAACCACACGGGCTCGCACAAGCTGAACAACGCGCTCGGTCAGGCACTGCTGGCGCGAAGGATGGGCAAGAAAAGGATTATCGCCGAGACTGGGGCCGGCCAGCACGGGGTGGCAACCGCGACCGTGAGCGCGCTGCTGGGGATGGAGTGCGTCGTGTACATGGGCACCGAGGACACGCGCCGCCAGAAGCCGAACGTGCAGCGGATGGAGCTGCTGGGCGCGACGGTAAAGCCGGTGGACGCGGGCGCGAGGACTCTGAAGGAGGCTACTTCGGCCGCGATCAGGGACTGGGTGACGAACGTGGAGAGCACCCATTACGTGATCGGCTCGGTCGTCGGCCCCGCGCCGTACCCGGCGATCGTGCGCGATCTGCAGCGCGTGATCGGCGACGAGGCACGGGCGCAGATCCTGGAGCGCGAGGGGCGGTTGCCGGGGCGCGTGATCGCGTGCGTGGGCGGAGGCTCGAACGCGATCGGCACGTTTGCGGCGTTCCTCGACGATGAAGAGGTGCAGCTAATCGGGGTGGAGGCCGGCGGCGAGGGGATCGACACAGGTGGGGGGGGTCGACACGGAGCCCCGCTGACGGTCGGCGGGCGCGCCGGGATCCTGCACGGGTCGCGCTCGGCGGTGATGCAGGACGAGGAGGGCCAGATCGTCGAGGCGCACTCGATCTCGGCGGGCCTCGACTACCCCGGGGCGGGGCCCCAGCACGCGTACCTGCGCGACAGCGGACGCGCGCGCTATGAGGCGGTGACCGACCGCGAGGCGCTCGCTGCCTTCAGAGAGACAGCGCGCCTGGAGGGCATCATCCCGGCGCTGGAGACCGCGCACGCGCTGGCGTGGACGCTCGCGCAGAGCGAAGGCGAGCTCGACCTGGTCTGTCTTTCCGGCCGCGGCGACAAGGATCTCGCGGAGGTGCTGGGGGGGTGAGCGAGAACGGCACTGTCATGAATGGGCTCGACCGGATCGCCGCCGCATTCGCGCAGACGGGTAAGCAAGCCGCGTTGATGCCGTACCTGATGGGCGGATATCCGACGCTCGCGGAATCGATCGAGATCGGCGAAGCCTGCGTGCAAGCGGGTGCGGACATCATCGAGCTGGGCATGCCCTACTCGGACCCGCTCGCCGACGGACCAGTGATCCACGCTGCGGGGACACAGGCACTACAGGCGGGAGCGAACGTCGCGGGCGTGCTGGAGGTGGCGCGTACGCTGGCCCAGAGCGTGCCGGTGGTGCTGATGTGTTACGCGAACATGGTGTTCGCCCCCGGCGCGGAGGCGTTCGTGGAGCGGCTCGCAAAGACCGGCGCGAGCGGGCTGATCGTGCCCGACCTGCCGCTCGGCGAGGCGCCCGAGGTGGGGGAGGCCTGTAGAGCTCATGGCCTTGCACTCGTGCCGCTGGTAGCGCCCACGACCACACCGGAGCGCTTGGCGGAGATCGGCAAGAGCGCCCAGGGCTTTATGTACACGGTCTCGGTCGTGGGTACGACCGGCGAGCGTAGCGAGCTGAGCGAGCGCTTTTCGCAGGTGCTGGAGCGGGCGAAGGCGAGCACGCGGGCGCCGATCGCACTGGGCTTCGGGATCAGCACGCCCGAGCAGGCGCTGCAGGCCGCGCGGGCGGGTGCGGATGGGGTGATTGTCGGCACTAGGCTGGTACGCGCCGCGGGTGAGGCCGCAGATCCAGCGGGCGCCGTCGGCGCGGTCGTGGGCGAACTGGCCACGGGCCTCGCCCTGGCCCGCTAGGATTCCGCCAGCATGGGATTGGTTCTCACCGTAACCGCCGGCCTGGTTGTCTGGGTCGTGCTCTGGGCGCTTGGCACGACGGGCTTCGACGCGTTCATTCTCGCGACGTTGATTATCGTGGCGGGAGCCACCGTCAGAATCCTCGCCGGCTACCTTCCCGGCCGCCGCAGCTGAGTAGCCAGTGCGCGCGCGCTGGCTGGCACGACTGGCAGATGCGGAGCATCGTCTCCTCGGCGCACCTGAGCACTCGATGCGCGCGCGTCGGCTCGGAGGACCATCGGCGCTCGCCGCTACGGCGCTCCTCCTCGCCGCCCTCGGCATCGCCGGTTGCGGGGGCGTGGGCGTATCGGGCGCGTCGAGCACGATCGGCAACCAGCTGACGATCTACTCGAGCCTGCCGCAGCAGGGGCCATCGGGGTCGAACTCTCAGCAGATCGTGGATGGCGAGAAGCTTGCGCTGAGCGAGGCCGGTGGGCGAATCGGGCCGTTCAAGATCAGCTACCTGTCGATGGACGACTCGAATACGACGACCGGGGAATGGAGCCCCGGCGTGACGGCGACGAACGCAAAGACGGCCGCCGAGGACACCACTACGATCGCGTACCTGGGCGACTACAACTCGGGTGCGAGCGCAGTCTCGTTGCCGCTGATCAACGCCTCGGGCATCCTTCAGGTCAGCCCGTCGAGCCCATACGTCGGCTTGACATCCTCGCTCGACGCCGGCCAGGACGAGCCCGAACGCTTCTATCCCTCCGGGAAACGCACTTTCGGACGACTGCAGCCGGGCGATCCGGCGCAGGCCGAAGCGCAGGTGCAGCTGCTGGGAGGGCTGGGTGTGAAGCGGCTGTATGTGCTCGACGACGAAGGGCCGTTCGAGGTCCCGCTCGCGGAACTCGTTGTGGGAGACGCCGCGAAGGCCGGGATCGCCGTGGTGAAGCACGACAGCCTGGACATGATCCACACGAATGGGACCACGAGCTTTCAGAGCGAGGTCGCAAAGGTGGCCGAAAGTGGCGCGCAGGCTGTGTTCTTCGCCGGCGGCACCGGGACGGGGACGGTGGCGCTCTGGAAGCAGCTGCACAGTGCCGATCCGAAGCTGCTGTTGCTCGGCTCCAGCGACATGGTCAACAGCGAATTCACCTCCGAAATCGGACCCGAAGCGGCGGCCAACACATATCTGACCACACCGATCCTCCCTACGAACCTGTATCCGCCCCCGGCTGCGCAGGTGCTCGCGCGCTATCGCCAGCGCTTCGGCGCCGAAGGCGGGGCGTATGCGCTGTATGGGTATGAGGCGATGAACGTCGCGCTGCTGGCGATTCGCAACGCGGGCGTGCGTGGGAATAATCGCCAGGCGGTCGTCGAGGAGTTCTTCGCGATTCGCAATCGCGATTCGGTGATCGGCCGCTACTCGATCGAACCCGACGGCGAAACCACGCTTTCACGCTACGGCGTGGACAGGGTGAAGGACGGCGAAGCGGTGTTCTACAAGGTGCTGAACGTCCGCTGAGCCTTAGCCCGACTGCTGTAGCCCGGCGACGAGCCGGAAGCGCTCGATCCCTGAGCCGAGGCTCTTGCCGCCGCCGACGAGCGTGGAGAGCGAGCGCAGGTAGGGCAGCACGTGGACGATGCTCGGGTCTTCGGCGAGGCCGATGCCTTCGATGAGCGTGAGCAGCGGGGCGAATTCGACGATCACGCTCGGTCGTATGCCTTCGCCGAGGGTGCTTGCGGCGACGCTCGCCGAGGCGGCGCTCGACAGTGTGCTGGACGGTTTCAGGGCGTCCTGCACGGAGGCTTCGCCGAGGCCGATCACGAACTTGGTCTGACCGTCCGAGCCGGCGCCGTTGGCGATGTCGAGTTCGACCGGCAGGCCGTTCACGCGTGCGGAGATTGCCGCGTCGGTGCCCGGGATCGAGATCGCCTGCACCGAGCCGCCGGACTTTTCGAGCGCGGCGCCGAGCTTGGCGACCGCGGCCTTCGAGAGCGAGGGGTCCTTCGAGTCGAGCACGATCCCGGCGCGCAGGTTGACGATGCCGCTGCCACCCGCGAAGATCCCGGCGGAGCTCATCCAGCTGAGGAAGTTGTGCTGGCTCTGGGCGCCGGGGGCGCTTAGTGCCGACAGCGGCGCGAGGACCCCTTCGAGGACGCCTTTGATGTTGAAGCCCCCGGAGCTTTCTTCGGTCGAGGAGCCCGTGGCTGAAGCGCCACCGAGCGAAGTGATCAGCGAGCCGAGGCCATGAAGCGCCTGCACGTCGCCAGCCAGCGTGACGCCGACGTTGCCGAGGCCGGCGGCGAGCCAGGATTCGCCGGGCAGCTCGCTGAGCGCCTGAGCGCCTTCGGAGGCCGAGGCCGCCAGTCCGCCGTCGCCGGTCGAGGTGGGTGGATTTTTCGAGATGAGGCTGTCAACGTCGAGTGAGATCGAGCTCGAGGAAGGCACGAGCGAGACGTTCACCGTACGGGTGCCGCCGAGCAGTCCGATCAGGCTGTCGAGGCCCTGTGTGCCAGTGCCGGAGGTGCCGGAGGAGCCCCCCGATCCGCTTGATCGCTCGCCGCCCGATGCTCCGGGGTCCGAGTAGACATGAGCGAGCGCGCCTGACGGGGCGCTCTCGAGGAGCTTCGAATAGTTCGCTGCGTGCGCGAGCGAGGGGTCGCCGAGCGAGGTGTCGATCACGCCGTGCATTCCCGTGACGGTGCCGAGCACGGCGAGGCGATCTACGATCCCGAAAGCCTCGCCGCCGGTGCTCGCCTGGTAGTCAACACCGCGGTAGCTGGCCGCATGCGCGCCTGCGTGCTGTGCCTCGGTCGAGATGAACGAGGCTGCCTTGGAGGAATCGCTGGTGTCGAGCACGATCGCCCCCTGGGCCCCCGAGGCGCCAAATGGCCACGCGCTCGTCGTGCTCGCGCTGCCCTGGAGAACCTCGGTGAGCAGTTGCTGCAGCTGGGTGGTCGCCGCGGCAGAGGTGGAGAGAGACGACAGGAAGATCCCCGCATTGGGGCCCAGCCACGGCGCGATGTCGTGGCTGTAGGTAAGCGGCGGGCTGCCGGGCACCTGGAGCACCGAGGCGAGGCGGGCGTAAGAATCGGGCTGGTGAGTGAGCGTCGTACCGGCGGCGGTAGCGTCGGTCTTCAGCGTGCCGTCGGGGCGCACGACCGCGCCGGCGTACAGCGGCGCGGAGGCTGGGACCACACCGGCCGGGTCGGCGGAGCTGCCGGGCGAGGAGGAGGAGCCGCAGCCCACGAGCGCGATCGCGGCGGTCGCGAGCGCGAGGACGGGGGTGAGCGCGGCGGCGCGGCGGCGCGGGGGGAGACTCGGCATGAAGCGATCGTAGTCGTCGGGCGCTCACCCGCGCAAGTACCTACGGATCTGCGGGCCGGTCCGAGTCGCTCGGCGAGTTGCGCCGCGGCACGCGCAGGGGCGAGCGGGCGATGAAGCGAGGCCTGGGTGAGGGGCGTCGATCTGCAAGAAGGATCGCACTTGGCTCTTCTGCATCGAGGCGTGCACAATTGGGGCCGCCTGCAAGACAGCCGGGCGCAGGCGCGAAAAGCGGTCGTGAGCGGGCGTTTTCGCCGTTTACGAGGCCGTTGGAACGGGTAAGTGGGAAAAAATGTGCAATTAGGGTTGCATTGTGGGGGAAAGTGGGATAGGTTCGCGGAAGCGAGCCGGGGTGGAGGGGCTCCTCCCACTCCTCCACCTCGGCTCGGTAATTAATCGATCCCCTCCCACCCCGCCTTCCAATGGTCCCCTTCCGCGGCACCTTCGACCACACGCTCGATGCGAAGAACCGGCTCACGGTGCCGGCCCGCTACCGCGCGACGCTGGCCGAGGGCGTGGTGATCGCGATGCCGGTGGACCTGAAGCCCTGCGTCGGGATCTGGCGCCCGGAGGACTACGAGCGCTACACCCAGCGCGCGCTCGCGGAGTTGCCTCCTCTTTCCCCGCGGCTGACCGAGCTCGAGCGCTTCTTCTACGGCTCCTCGCAGGACGCAGAGCTCGATGCGGCCGGGCGGATCATGGTCCCCGGCTTTCTCGGCGAGCACGCCGGACTTCAAAAGGAGGTCGTCGTCGTCGGGGTGGGCGACCGTTTGGAGCTGTGGAACAGAGGCAGTTGGAATGACCATCGACCGACGCTGCTCAGCGGCGTCGCAGAGATAACCGCGCGTGTCGACCATCCTGCTTGACATGAGACGCACGCACATCCCCGTCCTGGCCGGGGAGTTGATCGACCTGCTCGACCCGCGCCCGGGTCAGACCGCGATCGACTGCACGTTCGGTGGCGGCGGGCACGCGGAGCTGATCGCTGAGCGCCTCGGGCCGGAGGGGACGTTCATCGGGATCGATCGGGATCCTCTGGCCGAAGAGCGCTTCGAGGAACTGGCCGGTGAGGTCGCCTGCTCGGTGCGCTTCATCCGTGCGAGCTACGCCGAGGCTCTGGAGCAACTCGCCGAAGAGGGACTGCAGGCCGACATCACCTATTTTGATCTCGGCATGTCCTCGATGCAGGTGGACACGCGTGAGCGCGGCTTCTCCTACTCCTTCCAGGCGCCTTTGGACATGCGAATGGACCCCGAGCAGGAGCTGAGCGCTCGCGAGATCGTCGCCGGCTGGGACGAGCGCCGTCTGGCGCGCGCCCTGCGCGATTTCGGTGAGGAGCGCCACGCGGGGGCGATCGCCCGGATGATCGTGCGTCGGCGCGCACAAGCGCCGATCGAGACGACGGTGGAGCTGGTGGATACGATCAACGCCGCGATCCCGATCCCCGCTCGGTTTGCGGGCGGGCATCCCGCCAAGCGCTCCTTCCAGGCGTTGCGGATCGCCGTCAACGATGAGCTGGGGCAACTCGACCGCGGGCTGCCACTCGCCTGGGGCCTGCTGCGCGAGGGTGGCGTGCTGGCGGGGATCTCCTTTCACTCGCTCGAGGACCGCCGCGTGAAGCGCTTCCTGGGCGAGCGCGCGCGCGGCTGCATCTGCCCGCCGGAGATGCCGGTCTGCGGATGCGGGCGCGAGGCCGAGGCCGCGCTGCTCGCGCGCCGCGCGATCATGCCCTCCACGGGCGAGGTCGCGGAGAACCCGCGAGCGGGCTCGGCCCGGTTGCGGGCGGCCAGGAAGCTGCGCGCGAGCCCGGAAGGTGTGGCATGAGGCGATTTCTGGGCAGGGTCGCGGCCGGGTGGCGTGCGGCCCGGAAGCTTGCAAAGAACATGGAGCTTGCAACGAACACGGAGGAAACGGCATGACCCCACCCGCAGCCAGCGCCGCCGCGGCGCCCGCGATTGCGCCGCGACGCACCGGCCCGCGGCGCGCCCCCGCGACGCGCCGGCCGCGGCGCGTCTCCGGCCCCGCCAATCCAGACCGTGGGCGCGCGGGATCGACACATAATCAGACGCGTGGCTGGTTCGGTCCGGCACAAGCCGTCGGGCTCGCCGAGGCGGTGGCGACGCACCGGATGCTCGACCGCCTGATCCGGGGACGCGTGTGGATCGGGGTGATCGCGTTCGCGCTGATCGGGATCGTGACGATGCAGCTGGTGCTGCTGAAGCTGAACGCCGGGATCGGCCGCTCGCTCGTGCGCGAAACGCTGCTGCAGCGCGAGAACGCGACGCTGAGCGCCGAAAACTCCGAAGTCGCCGCCGGCGAACAGGTCGAAGCCCAGGCCGAGCACGCGGGTATGGAACTGATCCCCGAGGGCGCGCTGCGCTTTCTGACCGCCCACCCAGCGAGCGATATCAGCAAGGCCGCGGCCGCGCTGAGCGCACCGATCGCCGCGACGAGCACGACCGGCGGGGAAGCGACCGCGTCGGATACCTCAACGATCGGAGAATCATCGGCGTCGTCAACCGCCTCTACGGCTGAAGCGGCGGCGTCGACCACCTCAACCGGGGAAGCAGGCACCCAAACGGCTGCCGGCACCGAAGCGGCGACCACGCCGGTGCAGGCCGCGACGCCGGCCGTGTCCTCGCCGGCCACGACAGCCGAAGCCCCGGCCTCCGGCGCCGGCACGGCGAGCACTCCCGGCGGAGCGAGCGAAGCGGAGAGCCCGAGCACGGCGACCTCGACCGCAACCGTCGCCGCCGGTGGCGGCACTCCCGGGGGATAGCAGGTGCCTGTCGTACAGCGCCGGATCGGACTGATCTTCGGGTTCTTCTTCCTGCTGCTCGTGCTCGCGGCCGGGCGCACGATGTACCTCGGCACGCTGCACTCGGGGACGCTGCGCCGGGCCGCGCGTAACCAGCAGCTGACCTCCGAAACGGTGCCCGCCCAGCGCGGCACGATCACCGATCGCAATGGCATCGACCTCGCCGTCTCAGAGCCCGCGCAGGACATCTCCGCGACGCCCTACCTCATCAAGAACCCGCTGCGGGCCTCCCAGCAGCTGGCGCCGCTGCTGGGCCAGTCGCAGGCCACACTGCTGGCCGACCTGAGCGAGCACACCGGCTTCGTCTACCTCGCGCGCGCGCTCGGAGCCAAGGCCGCGCAGACCGTGCTTGGGTTGAACATCGCCGGGATCTCCGGCACGCCGGTGATGCGCCGTGTGTATCCACGCGGCACGCTCGCGGCGCAGGTGCTTGGCATCGTCGGCACCGAAGGCAACGGGCTGACGGGCCTGGAGTACTCGCACAACTCCCTGCTGCACGGCCGCGCCGGCGAACGGCGCGTGGTCAGCGACGCGCTCGGGCAGCCGATCTCGATCGACAATGTCCATCCCGAGGCCTCCGGCGCCTCGCTGTCGCTGACGCTCGACGCGAACATCCAGCGGCGCACCGAAAACGTGCTCGACGCGGTCGGCAAAGATTTCGCTCCGAAAGACGCCACCGCGATCGTGATGGACCCGCGCAGCGGCGCGATCCTCGCGCTCGCGAACTGGCCGCAGGTCAACGCCAACGATCCCGCCGCTGCGCCCGAAGGGGCGCTCGAGGATCGGGCGGTCAGCTTCAACTACGAACCGGGCTCGACGTTCAAGGTGGTCGCCGTCTCCGACGGGCTGCAGCGCGGCCTGATCACGCCGAACACCCCCTTCAACATCCCCGATGAGATTCAGATGGGCGAACGCACGATCCACGACGACACCGAACATCCCGAAGAAACGCTCACGACCGCGCAGATCCTCGCACGCTCCAGCAACGTCGGCGCGATCAAGATCGGAGGGCTCGACGGGGCGGACAGCTTCAACGAATGGGTCCACCGCTACGGCTTCGGCTCCCCCACAGGGGTCGACCTGCCCGGGGAGGAAATGGGGCGGCCGCTGCCACTGAGCGAATATTCGGGCTCCTCGATGGGCAACTTGCCGATCGGTCAGGGCGAGCTCGTCACGCCGATGCAGATGGCGACCGCCTATTCCGCGATCGCCAACGGCGGCATCCTGCGCTCGCCGCACATCGTCGGCGCGATCGACGGCCGTCCCCAACCCGAGCCGGCCGGGCGCAGGGTGATCTCCGAAACGACATCGGCTGAGATTCGCAAGATGCTCGAGGGCGTGCTCGCCCCGGGCGGCACCGCGAGCGAGGTCTCGATCCCCGGCTATACACTCGCGGGCAAGACCGGTACGGCCAGCAAGATCGACAAAGAAACCGGCGAATACTCCGACAGCGCCTACGTCGCGTCGTTCATCGGCTTCGCCCCGGCCACGGACCCGAAGCTGCTGTGCGCGGTCGTCGTCGACGAACCGCAGTCGGGCTCGATCTATGGCGGCACCGTGGCCGCGCCGGCGTTCGGTCAGATCATGTCCTTCGCGCTGCCATACCTGCGTATCCCCCCGGGGTAGTCGCCCGACCCCCTCAGGCCTCGACGGTCGCGCCTTGCTGCGGGGCTCTCCTGGGTGACTCCTCGTGCTCGCGGCGTTCCATCCCGCGCCTCAGGGCCATCAGCCCCAGCGCCGCCACCAGCAGGCAGGTGATCGCGCCGACGCCGAGACCTGCGCGGGCGCCGGCGGTGGCCATCACCCAGCCGATGATCGGCCCGCCGATCGGGGTCGAGCCCTGGAAGGCGACGAACCACAAGGACATCACGCGGCCGCGCATGTTCGGCGCCGCGCCGAGTTGCAGGGTCGAGTTGCCGGTCGACATGAACGCGATGCTCGCGCCGCCCGCGAGCGCGAGCGCGACGAGCTCCAGCGCGAGGCTCTGCGCGATGCTCGCCAGCGCGAGGAACAGCCCGAACGCGGCAGCGGCCGCCACGAGCGGGCGCAGGCCGACTTTGCCTTTCGCCGCGACGAGCAGGCCGCCGAGCACCGCGCCGACGCCCATCGCCGAGGTCATGAAGCCGTAGCCGGTAGCGCCGAGATGCAGGCCCTGTTTGGCCATCACCGGCAGCGAGACCTGAAACTCGTAGGCGAGGCAGCCGACGAGCGCCATCATCAAAAGCGGGATCCCCAGCTCGGGGGTGCGGCGCACATAGCGCAGGCCTTCTCTGAGCTGGCCCGGCGCGCGGGGGGTGGGCTTCGTCGGGTTCAGCGCGCTGCGGTCGAGCGTGCTCAGCGAGGCGATTACCGCGACGAAGCTCGCGGCGTTCACGAGGAAGCAGACGCCTGTGCCGACGGTCGCGATCAGGATCCCCGCCACAGCCGGGCCGATTGTGCGCGCGACGTTCACGAGCACGGAATTGAGGCTGACCGCGTTTCTGAGGTTCTCCGGGCCGATCATCTCGAGCATGAACGACTGCCGCGCGGGGTTCTCGAACGCGTTGTTCAAGCCCAGCAGCAGCGCCAGCACACCGATCTCCCACAGTTCGACCGCGCCCGTCACCGTCAGCACGCCCAGGATCAGCGCCTGCACGCCCATCGCCGCCTGCAGCATCACCATCAGCCGGCGCTTATCCACGCGGTCGGCGATCACCCCGCCGTACGGACCGAGCAGCAGCACGGGCAGCGTCTGCAGCGCGATCACGATGCCGAGCGTGGTCGCGCTGCCGGTCAATGTCAGCACCAGCCACGACTGCGCGGCCATCTGCATCCACGTGCCGACGAGCGAGATTGCCTGGCCGGAGATATAGCGGCGGTAGTTGGGGATCGCAAGCGCCGCGAACGTCGTCTTGCCCGCGCCGATCAGGCGCGTCATGCTTGCCGCCCCCCGTGTTCCGCGGCGAGCGCCTGTACCTTGCCGGGGCTCGTCATCGGGGTTTTTTCGGCTCCTTAGTTGCTTGCTTTCTCCATTTTAACAGGCGGCTTGCGGCTGGGAGTGGCCCCCGCCGGGGGAGACAAACCCACAAGGATTCTTCTGACTCGGCTGGCCGTACACTCGTTCAATGGGCGAGCGAAGCCTTTCTCGCGCGGCCGAGCCCTCCGTCTCCGTCGCGGGCCGGCCGCCAACTATTGGTACGCAACTGCCCTATCGACCCGGCCTCGACGGTCTGCGCGCGCTCGCGGTCGCGGGTGTCGTGCTCTATCACGCCGGCGTCTCCTGGATGCCCGGGGGCTTCCTCGGCGTCGACGTGTTCTTCGTGCTCAGCGGTTATCTGATCACCTCGCTGCTGCTGGCAGAGCGCCGTCGCAAGGGGCGCGTCGGCTTCAAAGCGTTCTGGATGCGGCGCGCGCGCAGGCTGCTGCCGGCTGTGCTGCTCGTCGTCTTCGTCTGCCTGCTCGCCGCCTCGACGATCGCGCGCGATGACCTCGCGCGGACCCGCGGTGACGCGCTGGCCTCGCTCGTCTACCTGACCAACTGGCACCTGATCGCCGCCAGCCACTCCTACTTCAACGCCTTCGGACGCCCCTCCCTGCTCCAGCACCTGTGGTCCTTGGCGGTCGAGGAGCAGTTCTACCTCTTCTGGCCGCTCGTGCTGATGGGCAGCCTCAAGCTGGTCGGCCGGCGCTACACGGTCGTGCTCACGGTCCTGCTCGCGCTGGCCTCCACCGCTCTGATGTGGGGCCTTTATGACCCAAACCAGGACCCCTCACGCGTCTACTACGGCACCGACACCCGCGCCGCGACGCTGCTTGTCGGCGCGCTGCTTGCGTTTGCCTGGCCGCTCGGCGGCTTCGGAGACGAAGTGTCCCGCCGCGCGGCGCGTGTACTCGACGGGGTCGGCTCTGCCGCCCTGCTGGCGGTGCTCGCGCTGTTCGTACGCACGCAGGACTACGACCCGTGGCTCTACCGTGGTGGGTTCCTACTGGTCGCGCTCTGCACGGCCGTGCTGATCGCGGTCGTCGTGCACCCCGCCTCCGCTTTGGGGCGCGTGCTGGGGACGCGTACGCTGCGGTGGATCGGCGTGCGCAGCTACGGCATCTACCTGTGGCACTGGCCGGTGATGATGCTCTCCCGTCCCGGCATCGACGTGCCCTGGCGGGGGACCTTTGTGGTGCTCGCGCAGATCGCTGTGACAGTCGCGCTCGCGGCGCTCTCCTATCGCTACGTGGAGATGCCGGTGCGCTCCGGCTCTGCGCAGCGGCGCCTGCGCGCCTGGCTCGATGGCCACACCCCGCAAGAGCGGCTGCGCTGGACGGCGGGCTCCTTGGCCGGGCTCGTGCTGGTGCTCGGCCTGATGCTGGGCCTGCCCGCCCCAGGCGGCACGGGTGTCGGCTCGGCCACGGCCACTCCGGCGGCGCTCGCGCGCATCTCCAGCCTCGCGGACTCGTTGGGAGGGGGTGGCGCCGGGACGGGCTCCGATCCGGCTGGAAGCGCCTTCGGGGGTAGCGGGGGTGTTGGGGTTGATTCCGGCTCGCTCCCATCCGGGCCAATCCTTGCGCTCGGTGACTCGGTGATGCTCGGCTGTGCGCCCGTGCTCGAGCAGCGGCTGGGCTCGCGGCTGCGCGTCGATGCGGTCGTCGGGCGCCAGGCCGTCGACACGATCTCGCGCCTGGCCGAATACCGCGCCCACGGCGACCTTCCGCCGACGGTGATCGTCCAGATCGGCGACAACGGGCCGGTCTGGTATTCCAACCTCCAGCACCTGCGTGCGGTGCTCGTAGGCGTGCCCCATGTCGTGCTAGTCAACGTGCGCGTTGCGCGCAGCTGGCAGGGCGAGGTCGACAAGGCGCTCTCCGAATACGTTTCCTCCTGGCCGCAGGCGGTGCTCGCGGACTGGTACTCCCACTCCAGCGAAGGCCTGCTCGTGGACGGGGTGCACCCGTCGGTCGCGGGGCGCGCGATCTATGCGGGGGTGGTGCTCGAAGCGTTGCGGGAGGCGGCTGAGAAGGGGTAGAGGCCCCACTCGGGGTGGGGGCCTCGCCGGTTGACGTCAACCTCCGATTCGAGCCTCAAGCGCGGCAGCGCGGGCTCACGGGGACTTCCTGTGGTCCCTCGCTGACAGGCGGCGGGTCGAACTTGCACCAGGTCAGCTGACGTGCGCGTTCGTCGGCTACACCCAGGAACGGGTATGCGATGGCCGCGGCGCGGGCCGTGCAGTGAAACGCTTGACGCCCTGAGTCGCGTGAGCCTGCCGGGGCGCAGCGCACGCCTTGCAGGGGGCCTGTGAGCGCTCCGTGACGGATCAGGTTGTGCATGTCGACGGCGATCGCGCGCTGCAACGCCACTCGCGTGGGGGCGCCGGATCCCAGCCCGGAAGTGTGCGGGGCTTGGTCCTCTTCGAGGGCGATCCGGCCTTCGCGGTTTGCTTCGAGCGCCGCCGAGCGTTCGGAGGGCGAGGCGCCGCTGTCGTTGACGGCATGGATCGCTACCACGATCGCGACGGTCAGCGCGGCGAAGCCGAGGATAGTGAGTAGCCAGCGCGCCCACAGCGGTGGCATACGCAGACCCCTCGTCTATGCCGCCGATGTCGGCTTGAGCTTCTGCTCGCGTCGCTTTTGTGCCTCGTCCTTGAGCTGGGCCTGCTTACCGGCGATCTCGGCGGTTTGCAGAGCTCGGCGCTCCTGCGCCAGGCTGCGCGATTTAGCAGCCTCGGCGATGTGATCCTTGCGCTCTTGTTGCTGATCCATGTGGCCTCCTCGTAGAGACACCCACTCTACCCCTATCGCGAGGACCCGAAGACGGACGCACCGCGCCGCGAAGTAAGCCGAAATGTCCCGTTGAGCGGAAATCGTCGGTATAAGAGACAGGCACGCTGGCAGGAAGGCTCTTGAAAGGAGGGCGTAGGTGCGCAGTTTCGTGATAGTCGTGGTCTCGCTGCTCGCCGGCGTTGCGCTGTGCGGGCAGGCCTCGGCCGAGGTTGGGGTGCCCGCAGGAACTGTGCAGCAGGCGGCCGCGGACGCGCTCTTTTTGCAGTACGCACCTGCGCCGCCGGTCCCCGGGGTGATCTGCTTGGTGGACTCGGGCGTTGACCCCAACCCGGACACGACCCCGATCCTGGCCGGCAGCTACGCGCTCTCGCCGAACACGAACACCGAAGACGAACTCGCGGCGCTTGACCCGCCGCTGCTCGGCGGGCACCCCGACGGGCACGGCACGTACATGGCGATGATCGCGGCCGCGCCCGCGAACGGGTGGGGGATGGTCGGGCTCGCTCCTACCAGCGTGCGTATCTTCAACATGAAGGCGCTCGCTGCCGGACAGACCACGTTTTCGTTCTCCGAGTACGGCTCAGCGATCAGAGACTGCCAAGCCCTCACCGCGACTATGCCGGTGAGCGTCGTGAACCTGAGCCTCGGGTCCGCGACACAGCCCACCGGCGAAGAACTCGAAGAACTCGAGGACTACGTACGCTCAGCGCACAAAGCCGGTCTCGGCGTTGTTGCGGCAGTGGGCAACGAAGGCGGCCCGGTGCAGGCGCCCGCCGACGTGGAAGGGGTGCTGGGCGTCGGCGCCTCTGACGCGAACCCGGCGAACCTCGGCGCGTTCTGCGCCTTCAGCAACCGCGGCGCGGATCTCGCCCTGCTCGCACCGGGCTGCGGCAGCCAGAGCGAGCCCGGCGCGGGGAACGGCATCGAAATCGCGTTCTCAGACGATGGCGCGCCCGCGTGGGCGGAAGGCACGAGCGAGGCCGCGTCGATCGTCTCCGCCGCGGAGGCGAGCATGCGCGCCTACTCGCCGACGCTCAGCTACTCCCAGGCGCAGGGGTGCATCGCCTCGACGCTCGCCAACGGGGGCAACCTCGACGTCGCCGCGGCCTTCAATGCGTGCGGCCTCGGGCAGGTCGTCAGCGAGGGGATGGCCGCCTACCGGGCCGCAAGCCCGGCGCCCACCCAGCCGAGCAACACGGGTCCGCCCGCGGCGACCCTGTTCCCGGCGAAGCCGGCACAGCAGCCGCGGCCGAGGATCACCAGGATCACGTTTAAGCACCACGTCCTGAGGATCACCGTCGCCGGAATTCCCAAGGGCCTACGGCTGAGACTCCTCGCGCAGGCCAAGAACGATGCGGGTCATTTCGTCACGCTTGCCCGCGCGACCACGGGACGGACCACGATCACTTTGCGGGTAAGCCGGTGGGATCGGATCGTGGCGAGGTTCCTCGCCAGGGGTATCGAGCTCCCGGAGGTGAGCGTGACGCGCGCCGCGCACGGCAAGCACACCGGCGGCCGTAAGCAGGGCGTGCGATGAGACGCACGCTGCTGACCTTTGCGATGGGGCTCGCCGCGAGCGCGATCGCCACGGGCGCCGCGTCTGCCGGTACCTACCAGGTGACAGCGTGCGCTGATGCTCCTGCGCTGGTCAACAACTCCTGGCAGTCATTCAACAGCGACCCCACCCAGCTGGAAATACCACCAGCGCACTGCGGGATCAACGAAATCACCGGCGCCAAGTCCGAAACCTCCGGGCTCGCGGCAGCAGACGTTCTGGAACTGAGCACCCAGACTCCCCAAGGAGCGGTCGCGGGCTGGACCTTCAGCGCACCGTCTGGCGACACGATAAGCGCGATCAGCATGAACCGCGACCTGTTCGAGAATAGCGAGGGGTGGCTGCCGCAGATTGTGGACAACACGGGAACCCCGCTACCCGAAGAAACCTGCCTCTACAACGGCAGTCGTTGTGAGCTCTCTGGGGCCGCGAACCACACTGGTCTTGACGCCACGAGCCTGACCATTGAGGTTCTCTGCGAACCCACACCTCCCTTCGGGGCCTGTGGAAACGGCTCATCCCTACACGGCGCGCGGGTCGAGCTCGATGGCGCCATCGTTACGATCACCGACAACGAGCCACCCCAGATCACCTCGACGAGCGGCTCGCTGTTCACTGGCGGTGTCGTGCGCGGCACCATCACGGGCACGATCGACGGCTCAGACAGCAGCGGCGTGCAATACGCCGGCGTGTATGTCGACGGCGCCCAGGTCGCCCAGCAGGCGCTGGCGTGTGACTTCACGCAACCAGCGCCCTGCCCGGCCAGTTCGAGCAATCAGTTCAGCCTCGACACAACCACGCTCGCCAACGGCCCGCATCAGATCCAGGCGGCTGTCGTCGACGCCGCGGGCAACCAGACGCTCGGCAGTCCCGTGCAGATCACGGTCGAAAACTCCGCCCCAGTTGTGTCGACCACCCCAACCACCCCGGTTACCCCGCCCACCACGCCTCCCCCGCCGGCGCCCATAATCCCCGGCAAGCCCGCGAAGGCTCGACCGCAGCTGCGCATCCTCGGCGTGACGCGGACCAGGCATGTGCTGCACGTGCGCGGCGCGGCCGCCAAGACGCTCGTCGGGCACGTCACGATCGTCGTCAGGTACACGCTCAGGGGACGCTCGCACAGCGTCAAGAAGACCGTGCGGGTCGCGAACGGAAAGTGGGCCGCGGTCCTACGGCTGCCCAGCGGCGCTTGGACAAGTCGCGTGACGGTCCTCTATCGCGGCGCCACGCTTTGGCTCGCGCAGACGGTGACCCGCTACGTGCATCACCGCGCGGGCGCGATCGCAAAAGAATCGGCAGGGGGGCCACGGCGCGGTCTCCCGCGACTAGAGGCCATCAAGGGCCAGTTATGAGAACCCCAACCAAACCGAAAGCAGGAGAGAGACAGATGAGCAATCCCAAGGACGGGCACCGCAAATGGCACGTCGCCACCGTGATCCTCCTCGGCCTTCTGAGTCTCCCCATGGCACCCTCGCCGGCCATCGCGAACAGCTACCACGCCTTCCTTTGCCGGATTCCCTACGGTGAAAAAGCCGGTCGTCCCGCCCCCGTCGAAGACGTCACCTACGAAACCGGCAGCTATATGCAAGCGGGGGAAGGTTGCGCGAGTGGTGGGTCGGTGTATGCGCAGATGGACGGCGAAACGTCTCATCCCTATAACACGGGGGCCTACGATACGTTCGAAGCGCCCGCCGGCCTGACGATCTCGAGCTTCACGCTCTGGCGCTATGAAGCTACGGTGGAAGGCGTGGCGTACGGCACGCCCGAATCCAAACTGGAATACATCCCCGGGCCGGCCTCCGCCGGGACTCTGTGCACAGGAACATGCTCTCACGGCACCCAAGCCGAACCGCTCAACTCGGCAAACGAGGTCATCGTCCACGGTCCCCTCAGTGGCGTGACGGAGATCCGCTGGGCCGCTAGATGCGGTGGCGGGCCACCCGGCACCTGTCCGGCGTACGGGCCGCAGTACAGCGGAGACCTCTCCGCCCAGTACGACGTGTACGCCGCGGACATCGACCTCGTCGACGACACGCCACCGACCGTCAGCGACGTCGGCGGTCCGCTCGTGTCGGGTGAGGCGCTCAGCGGCGAGCAGAGCGTCTCTTTCTACGCGCACGACGGCCAGTCGGGCATCTATGCCGGTTCGCTGGTCGTGGACGGAAAGACCGCCGTGTCGCAGACCCTCGACAGCAACGGAGGCCACTGCCAATCGCTGAACGTCACGGGCGACGGGCAGCGCTCGTTCGCCGGCGTCCAGCCGTGCGAACCATCGCTGAGCGCCAGTCTGACGCTCAATACAAGCCAGCTGACGGCCGGCCAGCACTCGCTCGAGCTGATCGTCGAAGACGCCGCCGGCAACAAGACGATCGCCTACAACGGCACGATCACGACGAGCGGCCCGCCGTCGATCGCCGTCAACGGCGGATCGATCACCGGCGCCAGCGGAGGATCGGTCGGCGCCGGCGAGGGAGGAGCGGCCGGCGGAGCGTTGATGGCGCCAACGCTCCCGGACATCTCCAACGGCGAGTCCCCGTGTGCCGGGGAGGCGCTGAGCCTCACGGTCAATGGCAAGACCAAGCCACCGACCGTCCTCTATGGCAAGAGCGTCACGGTGAAGGGCGTGCTGCACTGTGGCACCGTTCCGATTCGCGGCGCCCGGATCGCGATCGCGACGCTCGGCGGCCCGGCCGGCGCGGCGGTCGAGACCTCGGTGCAGAGCGCTCTGGATGGGTCCTTCTCATACAAGCTGCCAACGGGACCAGACCGCACACTGCAGTTCTCCTACACCGCCTACAGCAACGACCCCGGCCCCTCCGCGACCGCGACCGCCGCGATCAGCATCAGCCCGAGGATCGCGCTTAAGATCAACCCCCACCACACCAGCAATCGACACACGATCCATTGGACGGGCACGGTCACCGGTGGGCCCTATCCCCAAGCAGGTGTGACGCTCGATGTCGAGGTGCAGGAAGGCCGGCACTGGAAAATCTTCGACCAGGTTGTGGCGAATGGGAAGGGCCAGTTTCGCTACAGCTACCGCTTCCACGCGACCGAAGAGCCGACCACCTACGCGCTCCGGGTCGCCTTGCCCGACACCGGCGCGCAGGGCTATCCGTATACCCATGGCGCGAGCAACACGGTCGAGGTGCACGTCGACCCCTAGTGGTGTTGCGGAAATCGATGTCTTCCGAACTGGCCGGTGGCAAAAGCAACTTGATTTGTCCCGTTGAGCTCGATTCGTCGGTATAAGGGGAAGGCGCATATATGGAAGGCTCTTGAAAGGGAGGTAGGAGATGCGCAAGTTGTCGGTGGAGGAGGCGATCGGACGGCGCGAGAGCGGACGGCTCGCGGTCTCGATGCTCGTGGGTGTCCTGGCCGGCGTCGCGTGTCTGCTCGCGGCGCCGTCGCTCGCATCCGCGGGCACGTTCACGGCTCTGAGTTGTCACGGCCCCTCCGGGAGCGGGATCGGGACCTATGGATGGGCTGTGGGGACGCCTACAGGCGAATACATCACCTACGGCGATGGCTGCGCGGGTGGAGGTGCGGGGTCGTTTGGGTTGACGATGGGTCCCGATCCGGAGTCGGGCCACAACTACGTCAACGGCGACGGCAACACGATGAAGTACTCCGTCCCGGCGGGGCTGGCGATACTCAGCTATAGCCTGCGGCTGGAGGCATACGGCGGTCCGTGTGCGATTCAAAGCGGACAGTGCGCCAATGGGATGGGCGACGTGTACGTCAACCACACCGGCGAGAGCGACCCAACCTACGACTATCGCAACATCGGAGAAGCTGGCGCCACGCCTACGGTGGGCGCCGGCGAACTGAGCGGCGTGAACTGGGTTGTCTTCGGCGTGGGCTGCGATCCGGGGCAGGCCTCCTACTACGAATGTCCCGGCTCCAACTCCGCGGGCTTCGAGGCCCAAGCCCTCGTCAGCAGTGGGAGCTTCACGCTGCTGGACTCAACGGTTCCCGCGGTCACGAACGTCTCGGGCTCGCTGATCGCGGGCGGCACGCTCACAGGCACTGAGACGATCAGCTTCAAAGCCTCAGACAGCGGTGGCGGTATCTATAGCGCCACGGTGCTCGTCGACGGCCATCAGGTCGAACAGAAGGTGCCGAATACCAACGGTGGGCTGTGCGCGAACCTCGCGCCGGGGTCGAGTCCGACGATGACGTTCGCCGCGCCGCAGCCATGCCCGGCCACGGAGAACGTCAGCATGTCGCTCAACACGACAAAGCTCTCCGCGGGGCAGCATCAGCTGCAGGTCGTGGTCACGGATGCCGCCGGCGATGAAGCGCCCGCCTATGAAGGCACGATCACGGTCGGTGGTTCGCCCGGTTCGGGCGGGGGCTCCACGGGAGGCTCTACCGGGGGCTCCACTGGGGGATCTACAGGGGGTTCCACAGGAGGCTCCACCGGGGGCTCGGGTGGCCTGAGCACTCCGATCGGCTCGGGTAGCCTGCTCCCGTCCGTCGGCCCGGATAGCCCGGCCGCGGTGCGCGGGCCGGCGAACGGCGCGAACGCGTCCGACCAAGCCGCCCTGACCGCGCGCTGGGCAAGCACGGCGAAGGAACTGCGCACGAGCGGGTACGGGGCGGCCGACCGCATCACGGGGCGCCTGACGGCCCCCGGCGGTGTGCCGATCTCGGGTGCGTCGATCGAGGTGTTCCAGACGCCCGCCGAGCAGGGCGCCCAGGCACGTCTCAGCGACACGGGGGTACGCACCGGACCCACGGGCGCGTGGACGCTGACCCTGCCCCGGGGCGTCTCCTCGAGCACGCTGCGCTTCGCCTATCTCAGCCACCTGGACGACACGATCCCCGCCGCCACGGCGACCCTCACGCTGCGGGTGCACGCCGGGATCGCGTTGCGCATCGTCCCCCGCGTCACGAGCGTGGGACGGAAGATCTTCTTCAGCGGCGTGCTGCACGGAACGCCGATCCCCGAAGGCGGCAAGCAGTTGGTGCTGGAGGCGTCCTCGGGCAGGGAATGGATCCAGTTCAACACGATCAGCACGAACGCGAAGGGCCGCTACCGCGCGAGCTATCGCTTCAAGTTCTCCGGTCCGATCACCTACCGCTTCCGCGTCGTCTCGCGCTTCGAAGCCGACTTCCCGTTTCTGGAGGGCTCCTCGAACATCGTCGGCGTGCACGAGCGCTGAGGCGGAAGAACGGTGAGCACCAACAAGACCGCAGCCCGTAACCGACGCGGCCTCCTGCTGGCGCTGGTGGCCGTATGCCCAGCATTGGGGAGCGCGATTCTCATGCTCAGCCTGGCTCCCGCCGCGAGCGCGGGCGAGTGGGTGCAGCGCTCCTGCTCCTATAACGGCGAATACATCGCGCCCGAAGGCTGGGAAGCGAAGGCGTACTACGGCTATTCGGAGCTACCGCACGCGTACTGCGAAAAAGTCGCTGAGGGTAGCGAAGGCGGGCTCACGGTCTACGCAACGCCCTACAACGGCGACCACGATTTCGCGGGACAGGGGTGGATCTACAAGCCGCCTGCCGGCTCGAGCATCGCGGGCGGCAAAGTCGAGGCGAGGCTTAGAACTCGCAACGGCTCTTCCTCCGTTGTTTCGATTGTCGCCGAACGGGCGGTGAGCAAGCTCTGTGAATACCCAGACTGCGAAGAATACGAAGGCGAAGTAGCGATCCCGGCGGGCGCGAGCGAAGTGTACGTTCGAGCCAGCTGTGTCGCCACCACCGAACCTCCATATGTCTGCCATCCGCCCGACGAGAGCAAGTGGGAACACGAAGGCGACTACCCTTTCTCTGCCGA
>Ga0302314_10001941_pt1 | contig 38588 bp, 30 predicted proteins | sample III_Palsa_N2_3_FD_200533 | JGI IMG/M metagenome (GOLD analysis project Ga0302314, IMG submission 200533) | Peat permafrost microbial communities from Stordalen Mire near Abisko, Sweden - III_Palsa_N2_3 | ecosystem: Environmental > Terrestrial > Soil > Palsa > Peat permafrost | place: Sweden...
CGGAGGGCGGTGAGGCGGGCATTCGGTTCGAGTCGGCGACGACATCTGGCCGACCGTGGAGAAGGATTTGGCTCCGGGCGCTTCGGCCCAGGCGTCGGACGACCCTTTGGTGTGTCTTCCGATTCAATTCCCTCCGAGTCGCCACATATGGATTCCACCGTCCACCAGTGCTAGCGACCGCTCAAGCGATGATTCCCTTCAACAAGCCCGTCCAGCTCGGAAGCGAGCTCACCGACATCGGGCGCGCCTTCGTCGGGGGACAGACTGCAGGGTGCGGACCGCTCGGTGAAGCATGCGAGGCTCGTCTTCAGGCGATGGTTGGTTGCCGTGCTCTGCTCGTGTCGTCCTGCACGCACGCGCTGGAGATGGCCGCCCTCTTGCTCGAGGTTGGCCCCGAAGATGAGGTCATCGTCCCGTCCTTCACCTTCGTCTCCACTGCCAACGCCTTCGTCCTCCGGGGCGCACGGCCCGTGTTTGCCGACGTCGATGAGAACGGCAACCTCGACGTGGGAGAGGTGGAGCGGCTCCGGACTGCTCGAACGCGGGCCATCTGCGTCGTCCACTATGCCGGCAACTCCTGCGACATGGACGCACTGCGCGTGGCCGCGAGGGGCCTTCCCATCATCGAGGACGCCGCCCAGGCACTCGGTGCAGAGTTTCGAGGAAAGCCGCTCGGCACCCTCGGCTTCGCGGGTGCCATCAGCTTCCACGAAACCAAGAATGTCGGGTGTGGTGAGGGAGGGGCGCTTCTCCTTCCCGCCGGGGAATTGGCCGAGCGCGCGGAATACCTACGAGAGAAGGGCACCAACCGGCGGCGGTTTCATGAGGGCTTGGTCGACAAGTACACCTGGGTCGACGTCGGTTCCTCCTATGTGCTGTCGGAGCTCAACGCCGCGTACCTCTCGCCGCAACTCGAGGCATTCGCGAAAATTCAAGAACGGCGACACGCTGTTTTTCGAGCGTACCAGCAGGCCCTAAAGGAGCCGGCGGAACGCGCCGGCGCAGCGCTCCTGGGCATTCCCGCCGGGAACACGCCCAATGCCCATCTCTTCGCTCTGGTGTTCCGGAACGGCAAGCAGCGGACGGACTACATCAGGCACATGCGCGAAAACGGCATCTTGACTCCGTTTCACTACGTCGCGCTTCATCTCTCGCCCATGGGGCAGCGCTTTCACGACGGGCGCCCCCTCCCGGTCTCCGAACGCCTCACCGACTGTCTCGTTCGCCTTCCGCTCTTCTTCAACATCACCAACTCCGAAGTGGACACGGTCATCGGTCGTACGCTGGAGTTCCTCCGTGGCGTCTGACGCCTTGGTTTCCGTGGTGGTACCGGTCTACTGCTCGGAGCAGTACCTCGCGGCGACGGTGCGGGAAGTCCTGGACTTCTTCGCCAAGGTGGGGCGCGTGGAGGTGGTCCTGGTGAACGACGGGTCGCCAGACGGCGTGCAGAAGGTCATCGAGCGCCTCTCACGGGATGACCCGCGCGTGCAATTCCTGGAATTGGGCGCCAACGTCGGGCAGCACGCCGCAACGCTTCGGGGTTTCTCCATCGCCCGAGGAGACTGGGTCGTCACCCTCGACGACGATGGGCAGAACCCACCGGAGGCCGGCTACGCGGCCCTGGAAGAATTGCGCGCGGGTGACCTCGATGTCGTCTATGGGAGTTTCGACTCCACCGAGCAGTCACTCTCCAGGGTGGTGGCCTCGCGCCTGAATCGCTGGCTGTCGAGCCACACGCTTGGGAACCGGTCCGGAATCGCCGTCAGCAATGTTCGGGCGATTCGAGGCGACCTGGCGCGAGCCCTCGGTAACAACCGGTCTGCCTACCCCTACGTTGACGCCCTGCTTTTCCGGACGACGAGGCGCATCGGTCAGGTGACTGTCGAGCACCGCGCGAGAGGCGTCGGGCACTCGACCTACACCCTGTCGAAGCTCCTGCGACTCTGGATGGCCCACATCACGACGCTGAGTGCGCTCCCGCTCCGACTTGCGACGATGGGCAGCTTCGCCACGTCCGTCTTTGGATTCACGATTGGGACCATCGAGCTGGTCCGAGTCCTCGCCGAGCGCAAGGCGCCTCCCGGTTGGCTCTCTCTCTTCTGCGCAGTCACGTTTCTCTTCAGCGTTCTCTTTGCATTCCTGGGTGTCATCAGCACCTATCTCGGCCGCCTCTACATTGCCCAAAACGCGGGCGGGCTGGATTGGGTGCGGGCACAGTCAGCGGAAGCCCCTGCCCCGCCACCGCGCGACCCCGGCTGAGCCTTCGCGTCGTTCTCAGGGTGTCGAAGAGCGCGAGTCGAGCCAGACGTGGAAGGTGTGGACGGACTTCGTCGGTAGGAAGCCCAGCGCTATCCAGGTCCGTTGCACGGCGAGATGCGAGATTTGACTCGAGACGCGAACGTACGCGAGACCGCGCTCTGCGGCCTGACGGATGCCGGCCTGGAGCAATCGTCGGTACCCACCTCGGCCTGCCGACTGCTTCCTGATGCCGCCGAGCACCAATTCGTAGCGCGAATCCTCGAGGACGCGAGTCGTCAGGTAGCCGCAAATCCCGGAGGGGTCCTCGGCGGTGATGATGCCGTGGATGTCACCGATGTTGTTGATGCTGGATTCTGACCACTCGACGTAGGCGTCGTCGCAGTCCGTCTTCTTGAGTCGCGGGTCCGAATGGTAGTGGCCGCGAAACCCTGAAAAGAGCTCGCGCGCGATGTCGAGCACCGGCTGTCTATCCGTCTCGATGAATTCGCGGAAGGTGAAGCCACCCCCCGCATCACTCGGCGGAGCCGCCTTCTGGGTTTCCAGTTCCCAGTAAACGAGCGTGTCGCACAGGAGCCCGCCAGCGGCCTCGAGCCTCTGCGAGAGGTCCAGTCGGTCCGTGTCGACGCGCGCAATCAGGAGCACGACGTGATTGGCCCGGCAGAAGGCCAGGGCCGCATCGACGTCCTCGGCCGAGGAGAAGCCATCCGCCTTGGCGGTCACGACGCCGAAGCGATTCCTGTCGAGTCCGGAGAGCTGGCAGTTCATCGGTGTACCCAGTTCTAACGGGAGACGCGTCAGAGTCCCCCATCCGCTCCAAGGCCGAGGCGCTCCCTCGCGCCGCGCACCTGCGCCTCGTACAGACGGACCAGCTCCTTCTCCTTGGTGAGGAGGAGGTCCACGTTGGCATCGCCCCATGCCTCGCGCTCATCCGCCAGGCGCTCCACGCGGGCCTCGTCCTCCCGCAGCGCGGCAAGCGTGGTGTCCACCGCTGCCCGGCGTTCCGGTGGCAGGCTGTTGCGGGCCGCCGCGAGGTCGTCGGACAGCTTGCCCAGTCCGACAGGCTTGGCGAAGAGGCGTGCCGCCGCGACGTCCGCCGCCATCGACTCGATGGTTCTGACTTCGGCGGGGCTGAGGCCGGCGCGCGTGCGCGCCGCCGCCTCGAGCGTGCCTTGCGCCTTGAGAAAGGCCCAGGCCCTGTCGACGGCCTCGGGCTCGCCTGCGTCCACGGCGCGCAGGAGCTCGCGCAGCTGCGCCGCGGACGGCTCTCCGCCCGTGAGGAGGGCACGCTTGTACTCCAGGAAGGCGTCGAGCTTGGCCGCGGTGAGCAGGTAGGGGCCCGCGTCCTGCATGGGCGCACCCCTGGCCACGGTCCCCGCGTCACGTACCGTCGGCGGGGCTTGCTTTGTCTGGCATCCGGCGCTGCAGAGCGCCAGGAGGAAGCTGACAGCCAGCGGCTCCCATGGCTTTCCTTGGCGGGCGCGCTCGTGTACGACCGACGGCAACGGGAAGCTCTCGGGCTGGAGGCGATGGTGAAGGTTTTCCTGGTGCGACACGCTGACGCGGATGCGGAGATTCCAGAGGGCCTGGACGACGCGGCGCGCTCGCTCACCACCAAGGCCCGGGAAAAGGCCTACGCCCACTTTGCCGCGCTCAAGCCTCGCATGGCGGGCGTGGGCCTCATCCTGACGAGTCCGCTGGTGCGGGCGGTGCAGACGGCCCAAATCCTCTCGCTGGCCCAGTCGCTGGCCGTGCCTCTGCGCGCGGACCGGAGCCTCCTTCCCGACATGCCCGTGGGCAGCCTGGACGGCGTTCTGGCCGAGCACGGGGACGCGGACTTGGTGCTCGTCGGCCACAACCCCTCCATGGCGGCCATGGCCGCGCACTTGCTCTCGATGCAGGCCTTCCCGAAAGCGGTTGCCCCGGGGACGGTCATCGCCCTGGAAACCGTCCACGGGACCAGCCGCGGGCAGTTGCTCTTCTTCGCGGCCCCGGGACTTCCGGTGGCCCTTAGCCTCGTCGCCTGACCGAGCCCCATGGACGAGACGCGCTACAACCAGCTGGTGGCCGCCGCCTTCCAGAGGCTCCTCCGGGCGCTGGACAAGGTGGACCCGGACTTGCTCGACGCCGACAGCACGGGCGACATGGTGACGGTGACGTCGGCCACGGGGCAGAAGGTGGTGGTGAATACCCAGCGGGCGACGCGCCAAATCTGGGTCGCGGGAAAGGGCCTCGGCCTCCACTTCTCCTTCGAGGCAGACAACCGCTGGATGGATGACAAGGGGAAGGGCATCGAGCTCTTCGCCTTCGTCGCCGACGCGGTGGAGGCCGTCTCCGGCGTCCGGCTCGAGTTGGGTGGTTGACGGCAAGCGGGCGGCTCCCCCTCGCTGAAGAGCCCTCAGGCGATGGAGATGCGGCTCTTCTTGCGCCGTCCGCCGCCGGAGGCTCCAGCAACCACAATCCGGTTGCCTCCCTCATTGCGAGCCGTCCCCAACGCCTCCTCGGCGGCATCCACCAGGGCGCCGAAGCTCAAGGGCCCGCTGGTGTGCAAAGGGTCGTGCGTGGCCACCCCCACCGAGACGGTGACGAAGGTTTCCCCGAGGCCGGAGAGGGCATCCTGCATCCGCGCCGCCGCCTCCTGGGCACCCCCGAGGGGGGTGTGAGGCAGGAAGGCCACCCAGCTGGCCACCCGGTAGGGGGCGATGAGGTCCACCTCGCGCAGGGCCCCGACGAGGAGCTCCACCACGCTCGTGGAAAGGACGCGCAACCGCTCAATCTCCTCGGGGGCGAGCACGTTGTCGAAGCCATCCAGCCCGACGATGGCCAGTGAGACTGGGTAGCGGAAGCGTCGGGAGCGCTTCACCTCGCGCACCAGGAGGGAACGGAATGTCTGGAAGTCGGCGGATGTCTGCGCGGTGAGCTCCGGCTCGCCACCGTCCTCCGCCTGGCCGGGCACCGGCGGCAGGACGAGCGCCTCCAGCGAGTGGAGCCTCAGCACATTCTTCACGCAAGAGAGGACTGTCCCGGCCTTCAGCGGCCCGACGAGGCACCCCTCCGCCCCCGCGGCCGAGGAGCGCGCGTCGGCCTCGGACTCGTCCGGCGGGTAGACGAGGACGACGGCCGGGCTGGCCACGCGCGACTTGAGCGCCGCGCACAGCCCCTCGCCGTCGAAGAGAGCCGACTGGCTGGCCACCACCAGCTCGGCGCCCTCGCTGCCAAGCAGCGCGAGGGCCTCCTCCTCCGTCCGCGCGATGCGGACGGCGTACTTTCCGGAGAGGAAGCCGCGAAGCGCGTTGGCCACGGGCGCCGAGGGCTCGGCCAGGAGGACGCGGGCGGGGGTCACACTTCCATGACCTCCTTCTCCTTCTTCTGGACGATTTGGTCCACCTGCGCGATGCCGCCGTCGGTTTCCTTCTGGATGCGTGTCTCGGTGCGCTTCGACTCGTCCTCGGACACCTTCTTGTCCTTGAGGAGGGCCTTCAGCCGCTCGTTCGCATCTCGCCGCTCGTTGCGCACCGCCACCCGGTGGTCCTCCCCCTTGGTGCGCACCTGCTTGGCGATGTCCTTGCGGCGCTCCTCGGTGAGGGGCGGGATGGGCAGCCGGATGAGCTCGCCGTCATTCATCGGCGTGAGCCCGAGGTTGGCCTCTCCAAGCGCCTTCTCAATCTCCTTGATGAGGCCCTTCTCCCACGGCTTGATGGTGATGAGGCGCGGCTCGGGGACGGCCAGGCTGGCGACGCCGGTGAGCGGCGTGGCCGTGCCGTAGTAGTTCACGCGCACACCTTCCAGGACGCTGAGCGAGGCGCGCCCAGTCCGGATTTTCGAGAGCTCCTTCTTGAGGTCCTCCAGGGTGCGGTCAATCCGCGTCTTGAGGTCCTTCACGACGTCATCTGTCACGGCCATCGCCCTTGTTCCTCCTCGGCGCAGGCACCCGTCAGGCCCACGCTGTCTTGGCTGCTCCCACCAGCGTCCCGAGCTCGGCCCCCGTCACCGCCTTCAGGATGTTGCCCTGCTGGGTGAGGTCGAAGACGACGATGGGCAGCTTGTTGTCCATGCACAGGCTGATGGCAGTCGAATCCATCACCTGCAGGTCCTGGTTGAGGACGTCCATGTACGTCAGCGTCCGGTAGCGGCGCGCCTGGGGGTCCTTCTTCGGGTCGGCGCTGTACACGCCATCCACCCGGGTGGCCTTGAAGATGACTTCCGCCCCCACCTCCATGGCCCGCAGCGACGCCGCGGTGTCGGTGGTGAAGAAGGGGTTTCCCGTGCCGGCGGCGAAAATGACGACGCGGTCCTTCTCCAGGTGCCGGACGGCGCGGCGTCGGATGTAGGGCTCGGCAATCTGCTCCATCTTGATGGCCGAGAGGACGCGGGTGTACGTGCCCAGCTTCTCCAGGGCATCCTGGAGGGCGAGCGCGTTGATGACGGTGGCCAGCATCCCCATGTAGTCGGCGCTGGCCCGGTCCATCCCAGCGGTGCTTGCCTCCACGCCCCGAAAAATATTCCCCCCGCCGATGACGATGGCCAGCTGCACCCCGGCAGCGATGACGTCCTTAATCTCTCCGGCGATGCGGTGAAGCGTGGGGGGATGGATGCCGTACTTTCCATCCGCCATCAGCGCTTCACCGGACAGCTTGAGCAGGATGCGCCGGTAGCGGAGCGGGGCTGGCACGAAACTGCCTTGTACGTCCCCGGCCGGGGCCGAAGCAACGACGACGACACGGGCAACCGGGGGAAGGCGCCTCGCCTCAGCCCAAGGAAAGAGGGCGGCTGGCCTCGCCGCCCTCCTGCGCCCGTTGCTACTAGGCCGTCGCCGGCGCCGCGGCGGGGGGCGGCGGGGAGCCTTTGCCCGAGCCAGCCAGCGTCTTGGCCACCTCGGCGGCGAGGTCTTCCTTCTTCTTCTCGATGCCCTCGCCCACGACGAAACGGGCGAAGCGGCGCACCGAGACGTTCTCGCCCAGCTTGGCGATGGCCTCGGTGATGAGCTCGTGGATTTTCTTCTTGTCGTCCTTCACCCAGGGCTGGTCGTAGAGGCAGGAAATCTCGAAGTACTTCTCCAGCTTCCCGGTGAGGATTTTCTCCAGCATCGCCTCGGGCTTCTTCTGCTCCCGAAGCTTGGTGCGCTCGATGTCCTTCTCGCGCTCCAGCACCTCGGGCGGCACCTCCTCGCGGCGGACGTAGAGGGGGGCCGCGGCCGCGATGTGCAGCGCGAGCTCCTTCACCAGCGCCTGGAAGTCCTCGCCGCGCGCGACGAAGTCCGTCTCGCAGTTGACTTCCACGAGGACGCCCACCTTCCCGTTGTGGACGTAGGTGCCCACCAGGCCCTCGGCGGCGGTGCGGCCCGACTTCTTCGCCGCGCCGGTGATGCCCTTCTTGCGCAGCCACTCCTCGGCCTTGGCGAAGTCTCCCTGTGTTTCGGCCAGGGCCTTCTTGCAATCCATCATCCCGGCTCCAGTCTTTTCCCGGAGCTCCTTCACCATCGCTGCAGTTATTTCTGCCATGTGGACGTCAGTCTCCGGTGCGCCAGCCCGGGGGCACGGGCGAGCTGCTCAGGGTGGCTTCCCCCAAGCGGCACTCGCCCCCTGCCTTGGCTAGAAGGCGCACTGCTTGGGGGTTGGTGGTTGCCAGGGAGCGTCTCCCCGGCACTTACAAGCGTCAGGCCTGCTCTACCTTCGGAGCCACCGGGGCGGCGTCCGCAGCCACGGCCTCGGCAGGCACCTCGGAGACGTCCTCGGGGGGCGTGTCCAGGGTGCCGCTCGTCGGCTGGCCCTTAATCTCCACCAGCGGCCCACGACGCTCGCCGGCCGGGGCGCCGACGCGGCGGTCGCTGCGCCTGGCATTGGCGAAGCGGCGGTCCTCGCGGGGACGCTCCTCGCGGCCTGCTTCCTCGTCGCGCTCGCTGGCGCCGGAGGCCTTGTAGCGGGCCATGCCTTCCAGCGCGGCGTCGGCCACCTTCCCGGTGAAGAGCTTGATGGAACGGATGGCGTCGTCATTCCCGGGGATGACGTAGTCGATGCCCTCCGGGTCGCAGTTGGTGTCCACCACGGCGATGACGGGGATGCCGAGGCGGCTCGCCTCGTGCACCGCGATGTGCTCCTTCTTCGGGTCGACGACGAAGACGCAGCCCGGCAGCTTGGTGAGGTCCTTCACGCCGCCGAGGTTCTTCTCCAGCTTCTCCTGCTCGCGCTGGAGGGAGGCCACTTCCTTCTTCGGCAGCCTGTCGAAGGTGCCGTCCTCGGACATCTTCTCCAGCGTCTTCAGCCTGTCGATGCCCTGCTTGATGGTGCGGAAGTTGGTGAGGGTGCCGCCAAGCCAGCGGCTGGTGACGTGAAACTGTCCGCAGCGCACCGCCTCCTCGCGGATGACGTCCTGGGCCTGCTTCTTGGTGCCGACGAAGAGGACGGAGGCGCCGCGGGCGGTGACGTCGGCCACGAAGCGGAAGGCAGCGCGCGCCAGCGTCACCGTCTTCTGCAAGTCGATGATGTAGATGCCGTTGCGGGCACCGAAGATGTACGGCTTCATCTTCGGATTCCAGCGACGCGTCTGGTGGCCGAAGTGCACCCCGGCCTCCAGAAGCTGCTTCATGGTGATGCCGCCGGGGGCGGCGATGGCCTGCGCTTGGACGTCGGCCGAGGGGGTGTCCTGGACTTGTGCTTCCATGAGGTTTTCGGTTGCTCCGCCACACCCGTCAGCGGCTGGCTCCTTCGACGCCCAGGGGACTGCAAACCCCTGGAGCGCCACCGGGGAGCCATCCTCGGGGCGTGTGTGAATTTGGGACTGAAGTGACTAACCGGTGCAGGGAGTGCGTGCAGCCAGGCTCTCCACCCCGGGGGGGGCGAGTTACCACCCCTGGGCGAGTGCGTGCAAGTCTGCGTACCCGTTGAGGTTACTAGGCGGCCTGGTCGCCGGCGCCGTGGCACTTCTTGTACTTTTTGCCGCTGCCGCAGGGGCAGGGGTCGTTCCTCCCCACCTTGGGGCCCGTCCGGACGGCCGCCTTGGGCTTGGCCTCGGCGTGAACCCGGCCCTCAGCGTCCCCCCGGCCCTCGATGACGGGGCGGCTGCGCGCCGCCCGCACCATCTGCTGCTCCACCCGGGCGGCCTCCTCGGCCTGCCCCCTGGGGGGGATGCGCATGAGGAGGCTCATCACCTGGTGGTTGATGGCCGAGAGCATCTGGACGAAGCCGTCGTAGCCCTCCTTCTTGTAGGCCTGCTTGGGGTCCCTCTGGCCGTAGGCCCGGAGCCCGATGCCCTGGCGCAGGTGGTCCATGGCCAGAAGGTGGTCCTTCCACAGGGCGTCGATGGTGGCCAGGTAGCGGTGCCGGGCAAATTGCCGGAAGTCCTCGCCAAACTCCTCCTCGCGGGCCTTGAGGGCCTTCTCCCCGGCCTTGAAGATGTGCTCCTGCAAGTCCTCGCGGGTGCCATCGGCCTGGAAGCTCATCTCGAGGTTGAGGTTCTCCTTCACCGCCTTGCCCAGGGCCTCGAGGTCCCAGCTGTCCGGGTTTTTCGCCGGGGCCCAGGCGTCCGTCTGGGCCATGACCACGTCCTCCAGCGCGTCGAGCACCATCTCCCGGAAGCGCTCCCAGGTGATGATTTCCTCCGTCCGCCGCTTGGCCTTGGTCTTCTTGTCCTCCTCGTACTCGACGAGGGCTACCCCGGCGCCGGCGGCCAGCACCTGCCGGCGCAGCCGGTAGATGGTGCGCCGCTGCTGATTCATGACGTCGTCGTACTCGAGAAGGTTTTTCCGGATGTCGAAGTTCTGCCCCTCCACCCGCTTCTGGGCGCTCTGGATGGAGCGGGAGAGCAACCGGTGCTCGATGACTTCCCCCTCCTGCATCCCCATGCGCTCCATCCACCCCGAGATGCGCTCGGAGCCAAAAATCCGCATCAAGTCATCTTCCAGGGAGAGGTAAAACTTGGAGACGCCAGGGTCGCCCTGCCGGCCGGAGCGCCCGCGCAGCTGGTTGTCGATGCGCCGACTCTCGTGGCGCTCCGTGCCGAGGATGAAGAGGCCGCCGAGGCCCACCACCTCCTCGCGCTCGCGGGCTGTCGTCTCCTTGTACTTGGCCAACAGCTCCTGGAAGCGCTTCTCCCAGGCCTCGACGGCGGCCCGGTGCAAGTCCTCCGGAGGTGGCGTCCCGTCCGCGCCCACCGGCAGCGGCTGGGGCATGGGCCCCACCTCGGCCTTGGCCAGCACCTCCGGGTTTCCGCCAAGGACGATGTCCGTGCCGCGGCCGGCCATGTTGGTGGAGATGGTGACGCTGCCCCGGCGCCCGGCCTGGGCGACGATGTCCGCCTCCCGGGCGTGCTGCTTGGCGTTGAGGACGTTGTGCGGGACGCCCCGTCGCTTGAGGAAGGTGCTCACCACCTCGCTCTTGGCGATGGACACCGTGCCCACCAGCACCGGCTGGCCCTTCTGGTGGAGCTCCTCAATCTCCTTCACCGAGGCTTCGAATTTCTCGCGCTCGGTCTTGTAGACGACGTCCTCCAAGTCCTTGCGCACCATGTCGCGGTTGGTGGGCACCACCCGGACGTCGAGGTTGTAGATTTTGGCGAACTCCTCCGCCTCGGTGTCGGCGGTGCCCGTCATGCCCGACAGCTTGGAGTACATGCGGAAGTAGTTCTGGAACGAGATGGTGGCCAGCGTCTGGTTCTCGTTCTCGATGCGGACGCCCTCCTTGGCCTCGATGGCCTGGTGCAGGCCGTCGGACCAGCGCCGGCCGGGCATGAGGCGGCCGGTGAACTCGTCGACGATGAGGACCTCGCCGTCCTTCACCACGTAGTCCTTGTCGCGCTTGTAGAGGGTGTGCGCCCGGAGGGCCTGCTCCACGTGGTGCAGGGACTCCACCTCGCTCGGGTCATAGAGGTTGGAGACGTTGAGGCGGTGCTGGATTTTGTCCACGCCGGCGTCGGTGAGGGTGACGCTGCGGGTTTTCTCGTCCAGGGAGTAGTCCTGGTCCGGCACCAGGCCGGGGATGACGCGGTCCACCTGGTAGTACCTCTCGGTGGAGTCCTCGGTGGGCCCGGAGATGATGAGCGGCGTCCGCGCCTCGTCGATGAGGATGGAGTCCACCTCGTCGACGATGGCGTAGTTGAGCTCCCGCTGGACGTAGTCCTGGAGCCGGAACTTCATGTTGTCGCGCAGGTAGTCAAAACCAAATTCGTTGTTCTGCCCGTAGGTGATGTCGGCCCGGTAGGCCTTCTGGCGCTCGGCGTCGTCCAAGTCATGGACGATGCACCCCACGCCGAGGCCGAGGGCGTTGTGGACGCGGCCCATCCACTCCGCGTCGCGCCGGGCCAGGTAGTCGTTGACGGTGACGATGTGCACCCCACGCCCGCTCAGGGCGTTGAGGTAGGCCGGCAGGGTGGCGGTCAGCGTCTTTCCCTCGCCCGTCCGCATCTCCGCGATGCAGCCCTGGTGCAGAAACATCCCGCCGATGAGCTGCACGTCGAAGTGGCGCTGGCCGATGGTGCGCCGGGCGGCCTCGCGGACGAGGGCGAAGGCCTCGAAGAGGACGTCGTCCAGGGCGCGCCCCTTGGCCACCTCCTCCTTCAGCCGGGCGGTGTAGGCGGTGAGCTCCGCCGAGGAGAGGGCCTGCATGGCAGGCTCGAGCGCATTAATCCGCGCCACCTTCGGCCAAGTCTTCTTGAGCTCGCGCTCATTCTTGGTACCGATGACCTTCTTCAGCGTCCACTCAATCATGTGCCAGGCTTCCCTAAGGGGTGCGAGGGCCCACGGGGCGCCCTCACGCGCTGTTGCCCTATTCCACGCCGGGCCCCGTGCGCGCCATGAAAAAGCCTAGGAAGCTACAGCGCAAACGCCGCGGCGCAAGCCAACCCACACCAGGAAACCGTGGGGGTGCACGGATGCAGCACGGCCAGGCACGGGCCCACACGCGGCCCGCGCACCACGTGCAGCGGGCACCCACGCCTCCACTGGCGGTGGGTGTGGGCAGCCCGGCGCGCCCACCCCGGCTGGGAAGCTGGCTCTGGACCTGCCGGGTGGGCTTCGAGACGCACCTCTTCGAGGAGCTCGCGCGCACGAAAAGCCTCCCCGAGGTGCTGGGCCAGGGCCTCGTCTCCTCCGCGCACCGTCCGCCGCGAGACCCGGCCTTCGCCCGCACCGGCTTCCTCGTCCGCGCCCGCGCCGACGGCCCCCTCGAGGCCGCGGTGCAGGCACTGGCACCGCGCCTGTCTCGCATGGGGCCCCTCACGCTGCGGGTCTGGAGTGCAGACAGCGAGGAGGGCCAGAAGCTTCTCCCAGCAGCGGAGGCGCTCGAGGCCGCGCTGAAGGCCGAGGGCGGCGTCCAGCACCGCGACACGCAGACGGAGCCCTTCGCCGAGGTGCTGCTGGTGGGTACGCCCTCCGCATGGACGGCCGTCTACGGCACCGTCCGGCGCGAGGAGGCCGTCTCCTGGAGCCCCGCCGGGCGGGCGCGCATGCACCGCACGGGAGACGCGCCCTCCCGCGCAGGCCTCAAGCTCGAGGAGGCCTGGGCCTGGCTCGGGCTGTGGCCCGCGGCGGGCGAGACGTGCGTGGACTTGGGCGCGGCCCCGGGCGGCTGGACGGCCAGGGCGCTTCACCACGGGGCCCGGGTGGTGGCCGTGGACAGGGCCGCCCTGGCCCCGGAGCTGGAGAGAAACCCTCGGCTGCGCCACCTCCGGGAGAGCGCCTTTGCCTACGTGCCCGAGGAGCCCGTGGACTGGCTCCTCTGCGACATGGCCTGGCGGCCCCTGGAAGTCGCGGCGCTGCTCGCCCGCTGGGGCAAGGAGGGCTGGGCGGTGCACCTCGTGGCGAATTTGAAGCTGCCCATGCGCGACAAGGTGCCGACGCTACAGACAGCTCGCGGGCTTCTCGAGGCGGGCGACTGGAAGGCCGTCCGCATGCGGCAGCTGTACCACGACAGGGACGAGGTGACGGTGGTGGCCAGAAGCCGCTGAGAGGGGCACGGGCGGCCCTCGGGGTGTAAAGACGGGCGGACACCCTCCCCCATGGCCCACACCCTCGACGACGCCACCGTGGAAACGCTGCTTGGCCTTCAGCCCTGGGTGAAGAGTCGCCCGCCCGCGGAGCACGCCGGCCTTGCCCTCCAGGCCCTCCTGGACGCCGAGGCCTGCCGGCGCGGCGCACCGGACCCCGTCTCCGGCGCGTTGAATGTCCTCTTCCTCACGCAAGGGACACTCCTCAAGCCGGAGTTCGACATCTCCGTCCACGCCCACGTCCCCTGGGAGGTGGGCCTCCTCACCGTGGACATTCTCGAATTCATCCGCGTCAACCAGGCGGCGGGCTTCGCGAAAGGAGACGCCTTCCTGCGCGCCGTGGCCAGCTGCCTCTTAGCCACCTTTCCCAGCGCCCACGTGGTGCGCATCCACACCGACTGCTTCTGCGTCCTCTTCGCGCCCTCCTCCCAGGTCGAGCTCGAGGAGGCCCAGCGCGAGAAGGCAAGGGCCGCCCTGGCACGGGCCGAGGCGGACTTCCGCAAAGGCGAGCCGCGGCTGACGTCGCCCGTCGGCTTCACGCTGGGGCTCGCGCGCCTGCGCGTCGTGGACCCCTCCCACTGGCAGGTGCTGGGGCCCCTCGTCTGGGGCGAGGCGGAGCGCACGCACGTCCTGGCCCGGGCGGGGAAGGCCGACGGCATTCTCTTGCGCACCGTCGACCTCGCCGGCCGCGTCGCCGTCGGGCCTACGGAGCGCTAGAAGCGGCTACTCGTCGTCGAGGATGAATTTCCGGGGGTTTTCCGGAAGGCCATTCACCCGCACCTCGTAGTGCAGGTGGGGGCCGGTGCTGCGGCCGGTGTTGCCCACGGCGCCGATGAGCTCGCCGCGGTGCACCCTGTCGCCGGGGTGGACTTCCACCTTGCTCAGGTGCCCGTAGCGCGTCTTCACGCCGTAGCCGTGGTCGATGACGAGGACGTTGCCGTAACCGCCCTCCAGACCAGCGAAAATAACGGTGCCGTCGGCCGGGGCGGTGACTTCCTTCCCGTGGGGGGCGGCGATGTCGAGGCCCTCGTGCATGACGCGCTCGGCGGTGTACGGGTCCGTGCGCTGGCCAAAGTCGGAGGTAATCCACCCGCGGGCAGGCCAGACGGAGGGCGTCGAAGCCAACAGGCTCTTCTGCTCGAGGAAGTACGTCTGCAGCTGCTCCAGGCTCTGTTCGGAGTGGGCGGCCTGGCTGGACAGCGTGTCCAGCTTGGCGGCCAGCGTCTTTCCGGACTCGACGCCGGGGGGAGGCCCCGTGAATTCGGACTCCCCGTTGCTCGGGGGCGCGCCCTTGGTTTCCATGGCCGTCGGGCCAAGCGCGAGGTTTCGGGCCGGGTCCGAGAGCAGCGTCACCGCCCGCAGCTTCTGGTCGAAGCGCTCCACCCGCTCCAGCGTGGAGGCCATCTGCTCGATGCGCTCCCGGAAGCCCTTCAACTGGCTGCGGAGAGCAACGTTCTCGTCGCGCAGCTCCCGGTTTTCCGAGGCGCGGTAGAGGAGGTGCGTGTAGTGGACGGTGGCCAGGGCCAAAAGGGCCACCACCACCGCGCCCCCGGCCAGAAGACGGTGCACGAGCTTCCGCTCCACCCGAAACCGCCGGACGGCTTGGTCGTGCTCGGGAACGAAAATGAGGGTGAAGCTCTTCTTGGCCAAAGCCCGGGCTCCCTAGGTTGCCCCCCAACCGTCAACCGCTGAGCATACCCCGAGTACGCCTTGATGAATGCACCGTTTCTCCGGGGGTACCCGGAGGTGGGCGGCGGTAGCACCCGCCTCCTTCCAGTGTCAAGGCGAATGCACGGCCCGGGCGGAGCGTGCTTCAGGCCTGTCGTCGAGCTCCACGCGCACGGCGACGACGGTGATGTTGTCGTCGCCTCCGCGCTCGTTGGCGAGCTCGATGAGCTTCCCCGGAATGTCGTCCAGCGTGTTGCCGCGGGCGATGTCGAGAATTTCCTTGTCGTCCATCATGTTGGCCAGCCCGTCGGTGCAGAGGATGAAGAGGTCCCCCACCTCGGCCAGTAGCCCCATCACGTCCACCTGGACTTCCTCCTCGAAGCCCACGGAGCGGGTGATGATGTTCCGGTAGCGGCTGTGGCGCGCTTCTTCCGGCGTAATCATCCCGGCTTTAATCTGCTCATTCACCAGGCTGTGGTCCTCGGAAATCTGCTGGATGAGCTCGCCGCGCACGAGGTAGGCGCGGCTGTCCCCCACGTGGGCGAAGAAGGCATGCGCGTCGTCCAGCAGCATGGAGATGACGGTGGTGCCCATGCCGGCCAGCTCCGGGTCCTCCTGGGCCTTGGCGAAGATGGCCAGGCAGGCCTGCTCCACGGCGCTGCGGATGGTTTCCGGGACGGGCGAGTCCTGCAGCGTCGTACCGACGGGCAGGACGGGCTGCCCCGGGCGAGTGTCCCGCATGCGCTTGTCGATGGTTTCCACGGCAATGCGGGAGGCCGTCCCACCCCCGGCATGGCCGCCCATGCCGTCGGCCACGACGTACAGCTGCAACTCATCGTCGATGAGGTAGCTGTCCTCGTTGTGGTCGCGCTTCCTGCCGACGTCCGTCAGGCCCGCAGAGGCGGCCTTCAGACGGACAGGAGCTCGCTCAGCCGGGGCACCCACGCGCCGGCGATGCTACGGCACCGCTGGAAGCAGGGGCAAGGTTGTCGTTGCGTGAAGGCTTGGTATGGGTGCGTCGTGCCCCCGGGCGACTACCGGGGAGTGGGCCCTCCGCCCCACGCAGGAGCGCCTCGGCGGCCTGCACCGCCGCCGCACTCACCTTGACGCCGGACAGCATGCGCGCGAGCTCCGCCACCCGCGCCGGCCCCGGCGCCAAGGACGTCACCGCCGATGCCGTCCGTCCACGGGAGAGGACTTTCTCCACCACCAGGTGCTCATCCGCATGGGCCGCCACCTGCGGCAGGTGCGTGACGCACAGCACCTGGCGCCCGCGCGCCACTTCCCGCACGAGGCGCCCCACCGCGTCGGCCACCGCGCCGCCGACGCCCGCATCGGCCTCGTCCAGCACCACCGTCTCGCAGGCGTCGCGCTCGAGAAACACGCGCCTAAGCCCGAGGAGAAGCCGGGAGGCCTCCCCGCCCGAGGCCACCTTCTGCAGCGGGCGCTCCGGCTCCCCGGGGTTGGCGGAGAAGAGAAACTCGACGTCGTCCGCGCCCTCCGCCCCCAGCGCATCCGCCGATGCCACCTCCACCCGGAAGCGGGCCCCTTGTAGGGCCAGCTCCGAGAGCACCTGACGGACGGAACGCGACAGCGTCACCGCCGCGCGCTCGCGCTGTGTCCGCAGCGCCCGGGCCAGCTCCCAGGCCCGCGCCTCGAGGAGCCCGCGGCTTGCGCGCAGCGCCTCCAGCGCCTCGGTGCGGCCAGACAGCCCCTCCACCTCGGCCTTCAGGGACTCAGCCCGCGCGACGAGGCCCGGGACGTCCGTCCCATGCTTCCGGCACAGCCGCCGCAGGGCGTCCAGGCGCTCCTCCACCTCGGCCAGCCGCTGGGGGTCCGCCTCCAGCGCCGAGAGGTAGCTGCGCAGGGACGAGGCCGCCTCCTCGAGCTCGGCTGTCGCCGTCCGCACGGCCGTCGCCGCGTGCTGCAGCTGCGCATCTCTCGTCACCGCCTCCTCCAGGAGGGCCCGCGCACGCCCGGCGGCCTCGGCCGCCCCGGCCTCCCCCGTGAGTCGGCCCTCGGCCTCCTCGCAGGCCGCCCGAAGCTTCTCCACGGACAGAAGCCTCCGGCGCTCCTCCTCCAGCTGGACGTCCTCCCCGAGAAGCGGGGCCAGGCGCTCCACCTCCTCTTGTTGGAAGCGCAGGAAGTCCAGCCTGTCCTCCCCGGAAGCGGTGCCGCCCAGGGCCAACAGCTGCGTGTCCACGCCGAGGAGGGCCGCGTGGGCCTCCCGGTAGGCCTCGCGGGCCCGGGGGACGCCGCCCAGCCTGTCCACAAGCGCCCGCTGGAAGGCGGGCTGGAAGAGGGCGACGTGGGCGTGCTGGCCGGCGATGTCCAGAAGCCCTTGGAAGAGTTGGCCGAGGACGCCCACCGTGGCCAGGGCGCCATTCACGTGCACCCGCGCCCGGCCGGCCCGCCCCACCACGCGCCGCACCGAGACTTCCTCCCCCGTGTCCGGAAGGCCGAGGGCCAGAAGCCTCTCCGCCAGCGGTGCCGTCCTCTGGAAGACGGCCTCCACCACCGCCTCCTCGCTACCGGCCCGGACGACGCTGGCCTCCGCCCGCGCGCCGAGGAGAAGGCCCAGCGCGTCGACGAGGATGGACTTCCCGGCGCCCGTCTCCCCGGTGAGGACTGTCAGCCCGGGGCCGAAGGACACCTCCACCTCGTCCACGACGGTGAAATTCTGGATGCGCAAACCAAGCAGCATGGGGGGCACTCCCTCCTTGGGGGCCACCCTAGCGCTCTCAGCCGACACTGAACAAGTGTGTAGCTAGGTGGGTTAGGCGGGCGTTCCGCGGGGCTGCTGGCCCGAGGCCGCTTACGCGTCCCGGAAGAGCTCTTCGACGTCGGCCTGGGAGAGGGCCTGGAGCCCCGCCTGGGTGCCTTCCAGGACGCCCGCGGCGAGCTCCCGCTTGCGCCTCTGGAGCTGGAGGATTTTCTCCTCCACCGTGCCCTGGGTGATGAGTTTGTAGCTGATGACGGCGCGCGTCTGGCCGATGCGGTGGGTGCGGTCCGTGGCCTGGTCCTCCACCGCCGGGTTCCACCACGGGTCGAAATGGAGGACGTAGTCCGCCGCGGTGAGGTTGAGCCCCGTCCCGCCGGCCTTCAGGCTGATGAAGAAGAGGGGCGGGCCGTCCGGGGCGTTGAAGGCGTCCACCCGCGCCATGCGGTCCCGCGTCCGGCCGTCCAGCGCCTGGTACTTGAGGCCGCGGGCGTCGGCCTCGGCCTTGAGGAGGTCCAGCATCTCGGTGAATTGGCTGAAGACGAGCGCCCGGTGGCCCTCAGCGACCAGGTCGTCGACGAGGCCGAAGAAGCGCTCCAGCTTGGCCGAGGGCGGAAGCTGCGTGCCGGGGGGCAGCTTGAGGAGCCGCGGGTCACAGCACACCTGACGCAGCTTCATGAGGGCGGCGAGAATGCTGACGCGCGCCCGGGCGAAGCCCACCTTGTCGATGCTCTCGTGCACCTTGCTTCGGCTCTGCTCCAGCACCTCGCGGTAGAGCGCCGCCTGGCCAGCGTCCATCTCGCACCAGGCCACCACCTCCGTCTTGGGCGGGAGGTCCTTGGCCACTTCCGTCTTCAGCCTTCTAAGGATGAAGGGGTGGATGCGGCGGCGGAGGCGCTCGCGCGTCCCGGCGTCCCCGGCCACCTGGATGGGCTGCTCGTAGCGCTCCGAGAAGTCTTCCTCGCTGCCGAGGAAGCCGGGCATGAGGAAGTCGAAAATGCTCCACAGCTCGCCGAGCCGGTTTTCGAGCGGCGTCCCGGTGAGCGCGAGGCGGTGCTCCGAGGGGAGCGCCTTGCAGGCCTGGGCCGTGGCCGAGCCTGCGTTTTTAATATTCTGCGCCTCGTCCAGCACCACGTAGCGCCAGCGCGTCTTGCTCAGCTCCTCGAGGTCCCTCCGGACGAGGGCGTAGGAGGTGAGGACGATGTCCACGTCTGAAAATGTCTCGCCGCGCGTCTTTCTGTCCTGGCCGTGCCACAGCACCACCTGAAGGCCCGGGGTGAAGCGTTCCGCCTCGCGCTTCCAGTTGGCGAGGACGGAGGTGGGCGCCACCACCAGCGACGGGGCCCGCTTCTCCTCGTGGTGCATCTTGAGGAGAAGGGCCAGGGCCTGCAGCGTCTTTCCGAGGCCCATGTCGTCGGCAAGAATTCCGGAGAGCCGGTGGCGGTGCAGAAACCAGAGCCAGGAAAGCCCCGCCTCCTGGTAGTGCCGCAGCGTCGCCTGAAGGCCGGTGGGGGGCGGGACGGGCGCGGCGTTGTCGACGAGGCGCAACTCGGCCATCGCCGCGCGGGCGCGGGCCTCTATTTCTGCGGCGTCCCCGAGGCTACTGAGCGCATCGAGCGCCATGGCCTGGTACAGCGGAATTTTGGTGGTGGACTTGCCGGGGCTGGCGCCGGCCTCCTCCAGAAGCTGCGTGGCGCGCTCGAGCTCCTCGCGGTCCGCCTCGGCGAAGCTTCCGTCCTGAAGGGGCACGTACTTCCGGCCCGAGGCCAGCCACAGCCGGACGGCGCCCAAGTCCACGGCCTGGCCGTCGGCCTCGAACCGCGCGTCGAGCTCAAACCAGTGCAGCCCCTCCATGCTGACGCGGATGCGCGGCTTGAGGCCCTTGCGCACCTTCACCTCGGGCACGTGGGCCGCGAAGCGCTCCCAAGTCCCGGGCAACGTCTTCACGCCCTCGGCCCAGAAGGCCACCGCCACGTCCCCCTGCCCGACGTGCGCGTCCCCGTCCCAGCGAAGCCCTTGCGCGGACAGCAGCTTCAGCGCCGCGCGCTCCTGCTCCTCGTCCCTTCGGTAGAGCCGCCGCTTGTTGCCCTGACTTCCGATGGCGTACCCCAGCGTCCCGCTGGACGGCGTCACCGGGACGGTCGTTCCCCCGTAGCGCGCCCCCAGCTGCGCCTTCACCCGCTCCGAGTTGCCTTCCAGGGTGAGGATGAAGTGCGGCTCGGTGGACTCCTCCACCTCGAGCCCATCCGCCCGCAAGGAGAGGTCCAGCCGCGGCAGGTGGGCGGCGAAAAACGTGAGGGCCCTGTCCAGCTGCCCGTGCGGCAGTGACATGGAGGGCTCGAGGAGCCACTTGCGCCACAGCCGCGCCGGAAGGCTTGGGCGCACCGGGTACAGCGTCTGCCCGGACAGGAGGAAACTCGCCCGCTTCCCGACAAGGAAGACGCCATCGCGCAGCCCCACCGGCTCGCCCTCGGGGAGGCGGAACTCGAGCGAGGCCTTGGCCCCGCCGTCGGTGGACTCGAGATGGACCTGCGGCAGGGCCGGGGCCTCGGAAAGGACGAGGGGCGTGCCGCGGTACACCACCCGGGCGCCTCCCAGCACCTCGAGGAGGTCCGCCAGCTCCTCGTCGGAGAGGAGGAATTTCCCGTCGTAGCGGCTCTCGTACCGGGCGAGCTCGTGCATCGCGCGCTCGTCGAGGGGGCCGAGGCGTGCGCCCTGTCCGAGGAAGCGCTTCACCTGGATGGGGCCGGCCGTCTGGGCTTCCTTCCGTCGCACGTCCACGAGCCACGCCCGCCCGCCGCTCCGGGCATGGGCGGGCATGATGCGGTAGACGAAGGCGTGGTCCGGGAGGGACGAGAGGCCGAGCCAGCTCTCCAGCTTGGCGACCGCCGGAAGCGGGACGACGTCGGCACTCGGCGCCTCGGCCGCGGGCTCGGCGGCCGGGGCCTGGGCCGCAGGCCTCTCCGCCGCCAGGTGGGCCAGGGCCACGGCCACCACGTGCTTGCAGTGTGGGCCGTACCTATTCCACGCCGGGCAGTTGCAGGTGCTGATGAGGGGGCGGGCGGCGGTATCCAGCGTGGCCAGGTGCGGGTTTCCGGCCGAGCCGGCCACGGAACCGACGAGGATGCTGCCCGAGCGCGAGAGGGTGGTTACACGCTGCAGGCCCGCATAGTCCCGGCCCTTCTTGTAGGCCGTGGGCTCCACCTCGTCGCGCAGGAGGGAGACCCAGCTGCTTTCCTCGGGGACTGAAGCACTCTGGAGTTCGGAAGGACTCAAGGCCAGTCCTCCCCAGTAACACGGGACCCTGCCGCTTCGCTCCAACACCTCGCAACGTTTCACTCCCCCCTGGCGCCTCGGACTCGCCGCGGGCATAAGAGAGGGTTGTCCCATGGCTGAGCTGGCAATTTCAGTCGACGGCCTGGTGAAGCGCTTCGAGGACGTGGTGGCCGTCGACGGCGTCTCCTTTTCCGTCCCGGCCGGGACGTGCCTCGGCCTCCTTGGCCCCAACGGCGCCGGGAAGACGACGACGGTGGAGATACTCGAAGGCCTCCAGGAGGCCACCTCGGGCACGGTACGCGTGCTTGGACAGCTGTGGGGCGAGCATGCCGAGCGCCTCCGGGCCCGCATCGGCATCTGCCTTCAGGAGACCCGCTTCTACGAGAAGCTCAGCGTCAAGGAGACGGTGGCCCTCTTTCGAAGCTTCTACCCCTCGGGCGTCGAGGTGGAGGAGGCCATCGGCCTCGTCGCCCTGGAGGAGAAGCGGGACGCCCGGGTGGGGAAGCTGTCCGGCGGCCAGCGGCAGCGGCTGGCCCTGGCCGTGGCTCTGGTGGGGGACCCGGAGGTGCTGTTTCTGGACGAGCCCACCACCGGCCTCGACCCGGCCAGCCGGCGGGGGTTGTGGGACGTCATCGAGGCCCTGAAGGCGCGCGGCCGCACCGTCGTCCTCACCACCCACTACATGGAGGAGGCCGAACGCTTGTGCGACCAGGTCGTCATTGTCGACCACGGGAAGGTGGTGGCCAAGGGGACGCCGGCGGAGCTCGTGGCCAGCTTCGGCGGGGCGCAAGTGATTGAGTTTGAGGCCCGTCCCCTCCTCTCCCTCGACGCTTGCCGGGCGCTGCCCGGCTGCTCCGACGTCACCACACAGAACGGGACGGTGCGGCTCCACGTGAAGGGGCTTCCCGAGGCCCTCCCGGCCCTCCTGCGGACGGCCGAGGCCGCCGGCGCGACGCTGGTCCAGCTGTCCACGCACGCCCCGACGCTGGACGACGTCTTCCTCCACCTGACGGGAAGAAGCCTGAGAGACGAGGCGTCCTGACGCATGGCGACCGGCCGGTACCCACTGGGGCAGCTCTTCCTCATGCGTCTTCGGGCGCTGTGGCGGGAGCCCTCCGCCATCTTCTGGGTCTTCATCTTCCCGATGCTTCTGTCCATCGTCCTCGGCCTCGCCTTCCGGAACCAGACGCTGCGGAAACTCAACGTGGCGGTGGTGGAGAGCCCAGGGGGCGCGGCCGTGCTGCAGGCGCTGTCCTCGACGCCCGGGCTCCAGACGCAGGTGCTTCCGCTGCCCGAGGCCCGCCAGGCGCTCTCCCGCGGCAAGGTGGCCCTCGTCGTCGTGGCGGGCCCGCCACCGAGTTTGCTGGTGGACCCGCTCGTCCCCGAGGGACGGACGGCCCAGCTTCTGGCCGTCGACACGCTCCAGCGTCTCGCCGGCCGGACGGATGCGATTGTCCTTCCGGAGGAGCACGTCAGCACGCCCGGCCGCCGCTACATCGACTTCCTCATCCCCGGCCTCCTCGGCTTCGGGCTCATGTCCTCCTCGGTGTGGGGGCTCGGGTGGGGCCTCGTCCAAATGCGCACCGGGAAGCTGCTCAAGCGCCTGGTGGCGACGCCCATGCGGAAGTCTGACCTCCTGGCGTCCTTCATCCTCAGCCGCCTCCTCATCGCCCTCGTGGAGACGGCCTTCTTCCTCACCTTTGCCCGCCTCATCTTCGACGTCCGCGTCGCCGGGAGCCTTCCCTCCTTCCTCCTCGTGGCCGCGGCCGGCGCGCTGTCGTTTGGAGGCCTGGGCCTCCTCGTCGCCTCGCGGGCCCAGAATTCGGAGACGGCCGGTGGCCTGATGAATCTGGCCACCCTGCCGATGATGGTGCTGTCCGGCGTCTTCTTCTCGGCGAGCCTCTTCCCCGGGTGGATGCAGCCCCTGGTGAAGGCGCTTCCCCTCACCGCCGTCATCGACGCGCTACGGGCCATCTCCATCGACGGGACGTCCGTCTTCACCCTCGGCGGCCCGCTCCTCGTCCTTCTCGTCTGGGGCGCCGCCACCTTCCTGCTCGCGCTGCGCCTCTTTCGCTGGAGCTAGGCGGGACTCGAGGGGGGCGTTTGTGGGCGCGGCCTACCGGGCGCCCCAGTGCAGCTTCTCGCGAAGCACGGCGAAGTAGTCGAGCCTTGGGTTGGCGACGAGGAGGACGCGGTTGTCCGAGCGCCGCACTTCCAGGCGGTCTCCGGCCAACAGCGCATGCCCCGTCTGCCCGTCGATGGTGAGGTAGACGTCCAGGGCCTCGGGCCCGAGGTGGATGCTCACCACCTTGTCTCCGGGCACCACCAGGGGCCGCTGGGTGAGGGCATGCGGACAGATGGGGACGATGACGGCGCAGTCGAGGCCGGGGTGGACGATGGGGCCGCCTGCCGCCAGCGCGTAGGCCGTCGAGCCGGTGGGTGTGGCGACAATGAGGCCGTCGGACTTGAAGGTGGCGACAAGTTTTCCGTCGATGCGCGTCTCGTGGTCCGCAATCCGGCTCAGGGCCCCGCGGTTGATGACCACGTCGTTGAGGACCTCGTCCTCCACCACCACCTCGCCGCCGCGGTACAGCCGACAGGCAAGCTTCATGCGGGGCTGGATGGTGCCCCGGCCGGCCAGCACCTCCTCGAGGACGTCCAGGCCCTCCGAGGCCGGCACCTCCGTCATGAAGCCCAGCGAGCCAAGGTTGATGCCGAGGATGGGCACCGCCCGGCCGCCGAGGAGGCGGGCGGCGCGGATGAGCGTCCCGTCCCCGCCCAGCACCACCACCAGCTCCGCCCGGGCCGCCACCTCCTCCACCGGGTAAACGGGCCAGCCCAGCTCCTGGGCAAATTCCGGCTCGGCGAGAAGGGTGAGGGCTGGCTGGCGCTGACGCAGGCGCCGGGCCAGGACGGCGGCGTCGGCGCTGCCCTTCTTGGCCACCACCGCGAGCGTTGTCACCTTGGGGAAAAGTACTTACTACAAGCGTCTAGAAATGGACCTCTTCGCCAAAGCGGCCGAGCGCGAAACCGCGGCCAGCGCACCACTCGCGGAGCGGTTGAGGCCGGAGACACTGGACGACTTCGTCGGCCAGGAGCACCTCACGGGCGAAGGAAAGCTTCTGCGTCAGGCGCTGGCCTCAGGGAAGCTGCCAAGCCTCATCTTCTGGGGCCCGCCCGGCACCGGCAAGACCACCCTCGCCCGCCTGCTGGCGCGCGGCAGCGGCGCCTTCTTCGTCGGCATGTCCGCCGTCTCCGCAGGCGTCAAGGACGTCCGGGAGGTGGTGGCCGAGGCGCTCGAGCGCCGGAAGCTGCACGGCCAGGGGACGGTGCTCTTCCTGGACGAGATTCACCGCTTCAACCGTGGCCAGCAGGATGCGCTTTTGCCCCACGTCGAGAAGGGGACGCTCACGCTGCTCGGGGCCACCACCGAGAACCCGAGCTTCGAGGTGAATGCCGCCCTCCTCTCCCGCACCCGGGTGGTGACGCTGCTGCCCCTCGAAGAGGAGGAGCTCGTGGCCCTCCTCCGCCGGGCCCTCACTTCCGAGAAGGGCCTCCGGGGAAAAGTCGAGGCCAGCGACGCCGCCGTCCTGGCGATGGCCCGCGCCGCGGGCGGGGACGCGCGCCGGGCGCTCACCACCCTGGAAGTCGCCGCCAGCGGAGGCGGGCCCATCGACGAGGCCCGGGTGGCGGAGGCCGTCCAGCAGCGGACGCTCTTGTACGACAGGGCCGGCGAGGAGCACTACAACGTCGTCTCGGCCTTCATTAAGTCCCTGCGCGGCTCGGACCCGGACGCGGCCCTCTACTGGATGGCGCGGATGCTGGAGGCCGGCGAGGAGCCGCGCTTCGTCGTCCGGAGAATGGTCATCTTCGCCTCCGAGGACATCGGCAACGCGGACCCCCAGGCCCTGCAGGTCGCCGTGGCCGCGCTCCAGGCCCTCGAGCTCGTGGGGCTGCCCGAGGGCACGCTGCCCATGACGCAGGCGGCGACGTACCTCGCGCTCGCGCCCAAGTCGAATGCCGTCATTTCGGCCTACGGCCGTGCACGGGAAGCCGTCCTCGAGAAGGGAGCCCTCGGCGTCCCGTTGCACCTGCGCAACGCCCCCACGCCTCTCATGAAGAAGATGGGCTACGGCGGCGGCTACCAGTACCCGCACGACTTCGAGGGCAACTGGGTGGCCGAGGAGTACCTGCCCGAGGCGCTGGCTGGCGCCTCCTTCTACCGGCCAGGCCCGGAGGGTAAGGAGAAGGAGCTCGCCGAGCGCCTCGAGGCCATAAGGCGAGCCAGGGCGTCCGCGAAAAAGGCCAAGCCCTAACGCCTCTCGGGCCCGCGCCTCAGCGGTCCGCGTGCAGGAGGAGCTCGAGCCCCCCGCGGGGAGACGTGCCGTCGCGCAGCACGGCCTCCGGCCCCTTGGACTCGAGGGAGAAGGGCCTCTCGGACGTGGAACGCACAGCCTCGGGCAGCGCCTCCGGAAGCGGCCAGGCGCCTGTCTCGGCCCGGAGGACGTCCACCTCAGCCGCCCGGCGCAGGAGCAGGAGCTCGGCCCGCACGCGGGCGTCGCTCTGCGCAATCCACCCGAGCTCCGGAAACTCGACGTGCCCGAGTCCAGCAAAGTCCGGCGCTGTCCTTGCGCTGAGGGCACTCAGCCGCTCCGCAGCCCGGGGCGCAGGAAGCCGCGCAGCGGCCACGACGCTGTCGAGGCGCGACTGAAGCGCGTGCCAGGCATTCCCCAGCGCCAGGGCCTCTTCCACGTCGAGGTGCCGTGGGACGTCCTCGGCGCGCGCCCAGGCCTTGACGCCCTCGGGAAGCGTGGAGAGGACGTCGGGCGACAAGAAGACGGAGAAGCGCAGCGCCCGGACGCGCGTGGACCATTCCGACAGTGTCTCGGCAAGGGGCGGCGTCCCTTGTGCCAGCTTGGACAGGGCGACGGCCGCGGCGCGCTTCTCTTCGACTGTGGCCGCGTCCAGCGCAGCGGCGCAGGGCGCAAACGCCACCTCGGAGATGCTGAGGGCCGCGAGCCGTCCCTGCAACGCCGTCCCGAGACTCGTGTCCCGCGCCAGCGCCAGTAAGTCGAGGCAGGTGGACAGCGCGCCTTGGGTGTCTCCTTTGCCCAGCTGCACGCGGACTTGAAGCGCCGCCATGCGCGCGGCGTAGGCCGCGGTGACGAAGGTGCGTGGAGCCTCCGCTGGCGCGGGCAAGTCGAGCGTGCCCAGCCCCAAGGGCGGTCCGCCCGCCGAGGCGTGCGTGGCGAGAAGCAGCGCCTGAAGGGGCACCTCCCCGCGCGCGAGCTCCCGGAGGCAGCTCGGGGGCGCCATCCCGACGGGCGTCTCACCGTCCCGCACCGCCCGGCAGAATTCGACGTCGGTGGAGACGGCCTCCAGGGCCGCCAGCTGCGTCCACGGGTCCGCCGCCTGTGCCCCGAAGCGCCCGGCCAGCGTCGGCGGCGCATGCACGGCCCTGGTGTAGAGCGCCGCGGCGAGAGCCTTCACATCGTCCACGAGGCGCCGCTTCAGCCCGTGCGTGTCCGTGCGCCAGGCGACGGCCGCCAGCGCCAGGGCAGCCAGGCCCAGGACGACGAGGAGAAGGAGGCGCAGACGCTTCGGCTTGGCCACGGGGCGCGCACCCTACAGAGGCGCAAGGCCACGTGCACTGGGCGTCAGTCAGCAAAACGCAAACGGGCGGAGAGGCCTTTCCGGCACCAGGCCGGAGCCTCCCCGCCCACGCGTCAGGGTGCGAGTGAGGAGCGCCTCAGGCGCTCATCGGCTCGGCCTTGGACGACTGCGGCTGCCCGCCCAGGGGGTTTCGTCCGACTTCGTACTGCTTGAGAAGCCGGCGGAAGTTGCTTCGGTCCACGCCCGCGGCGCGGGCCGCGGAGGAGACGTTGTTGCCACTGCGCTCGAGGAGCGCCGAGAGGTACCGGCGCTCGAAGGCCCGCATGGCCAGCCGCTTGGCTTCCGCGTAGGGAAGGTGCGCAAGGCTGAGGACTTCGATGTCCCCGCCGCCGCCGGGAGCATCCCTGAGGCCGGGCGGCAAGTCCTCGATGTCGACGAGCTCCCGCGAGGTGAGCACCACCGCGCGCTCGATGACGTTCTCGAGCTCGCGCACGTTGCCCATCCAGCGGTGGCAGACGAGGGCTTCCATCGCCGCCGGGGTGATGCTCGTCACCTTCTTGCCCATCTTCGCCTGGTACATGCGCAGGAAGTGCTGGGCGAGCAGCGGCACGTCCTCGGGCCTGTCCCGGAGCGGCGGCAGCGTCACGGTGATGACGTTGAGGCGGTAGAAGAGGTCCTCGCGGAACTTCCCCTGCTCCTTGGCCCGGACGAGGTCGATGTTGGAGGCGGCGATGACGCGGACGTCCACCTTCGTCGTCTCGTTGGCCCCGACGCGCTTCACCTCGCCTTCTTGCAAAACGCGCAAGAGGCGGACCTGGGTGGCCGGCGGGACGTCGCCAATCTCATCCAGGAAGATGGTGCCGCCATCCGCCGCCTCGAAGAGGCCCTTCTTGTTGGCGGTGGCGCCGGTGAAGCTGCCCTTCACGTGGCCGAAGAGCTCCGACTCGAGGAGGGTGTCGGTGAGGGCAGAGCAGTTGACGGCGACGAAGGGCTTGTCCTTGCGCGGGCTCCGGTAGTGGATGGCGCGGGCCACGAGCTCCTTGCCCGTGCCGCTCTCCCCCTGGATGAGCACCGTGGCCGAGGAGTAGCTCACCGTCTCCACCAGCTTGAAGACGGCGCGCATGGTGTTGGACTGGCCGATGAGGTCCTCGAATTGGCCCTTGGCGGTGAGCTGCTCCTCGAGGACGCGTGTCCTGTCCTTGAGGGCCTTCCTCTCCGCGGCCTTGGCCACGGTGAGGCTCACCTCGTCGATGTTGTTGAAGGGTTTGGTGAGGTAGTCGTAGGCGCCTGCCTTCACCGCCTCGACGGCCGTCTCCACCGTGGCGAAGGCCGTCATCATGACGACTTCCACCTCGGGCCGGGCCTGCTTGATGGCCTTGAGGAGGTCCATCCCGGAGAGGTGAGGCATCCGGATGTCGAGGATGGCCACGTCGATGGAGGGGTCCCGCGCAGCGGCCAGGCCCTCCACGGCGTCGTCGATGGCCACCACGTAGTAGCCCTCGCGTTGGAGAATCTCCGTCACTGCGCGGAGAACCACCTTGTCATCGTCGACGACAAGCACCTTTGCCATTCGCTTATTCATTGCTTTCAGTTCCTCGGGGACAGCGACGTCAGGGGGATGGGGAGAAGGACGGTGAAGGTGGAGCCCTTTTTTGGTTCCGTCTTCACTTCGAAGGTGCCGCCGTGGTCCTCGACAATCCGGTAGGCGATGGCCAGGCCGAGGCCCGTGCCTTGCCCCGGGGGCTTGGTCGTGAAGGACGGCTCGAAAATGCGGGGCAGGACGTCGGCGGAGATGCCGGTGCCGCTGTCGGTGACGCTGAAGTACACCGTCATGTCGCGCCGGCCGGTCGAGACGGACAGGGTCCCGTCCACTCCAGCCAGGGCGTGCAGTCCGTTTTGAAGCAGGTTGAGGACGACCTGACCGAGCTGCGCGGGGTCTCCGAAAACCTGGGGCAATTCCCGCTCGATGTGGAGGTCGAGACTGGCCCAGGGTGCCTGCTTCAGCTGCCCGCGGAAGAGGAAGCAGGCATCGTCCACGCATGAGGAGAGGTCGAAGGTGCGCCTGTCCTCCACCCGGGGACGCCGGCTGAACTGCAGCAGGCTTTCGACAATGCGCTTGCAGCGGAGCGCCGACTCCTCGATGAGCTGCAGCGCCTCCTGGTCCTTCGCATTCCGCCCCGCGTCCCGCCGCATGAGCTGGCTGAAGGCGAGGATGCCGCCCAACGGGTTATTAATTTCGTGCGCCACGCCGCCCGCGAGCTGGCCGACGGCGGCCATCTTCTCGCTCTCCACCAGGCGCCGCGTCATCTCCCGCTCCTCGGTGACGTCGCGGTAGGCGCACACCGCCTGGCCGGCCTCGGCCATGGGGTAGACGTTGAGGACGTAGGTGCGGCCCTTGTGGGCGATTTCGGCCTGGCCCTCCTCGCCGCTTCCCAGGGCCTTCTGCAGCGGGCAGCCCGGGCAGGGAGACTGCCGTCCGAAGAGAAACTGGTGGCAGGTGGGGCCCTGGCTGACGTCCTGGACGCGGTGCCCACTCACCCGGGCGTAGGCGACGTTGGCGCGGCGGACGACGTAGTCCGTGCCCCGCACCACGGCCAGGGGCAAGTCGAGGGAGTCGAAGGAGAGCTCCCACTCCCGTTTGGCCACCGTCAGAAGCCGGGTGCGCTGCTCGACGCGCTCCTCGAGCTCGGCATTGAGGAGACGCAACTCCTCGTTCTGCTTCCGGGTGGTTTCGCTGAGGCGCTCGTTCTCCGCCACCACCGCGAATTGCTCGAAGGCGCTCTGGACGGTGAGGAGAAGCTGCGAGTCATTCCAGGGCTTGGCGATGTAACGGAAGACTTCCGAGCGGTTGATGGCCTCCTCGATGGCCCGCTGGTCCGCATGCCCGGTGAGGAGAATGCGCTGCGCCCTGGGCATGCGCTCCTTCACCAGGGCCAGAAACTCCGCGCCATTCATCCCCGGAAGGCGAAAGTCGCTGAGCACCACCTCGGGGGTGAATTTCGTCAGCTCCACGAGGCCGCGCTCCGCATCGAGCGCCGTCCGAATCTCCCAGTCCCCGTGCCGCAGCACCCGGCGCAGCGAACGCAGGATGTTCTCCTCGTCGTCCACCACCAGAAGGCGGCCCGGAGAATTCGCGGTGCTGAGTGCGGTTTGCATGGGGGTCGGGACTGCACCCTCTGTTTGCAACGGTTCGGCCATACCCGGCCTCCTCCCGAAGGCATTGGAATTCCAAGGGTTCAGGCCTGTTGACGCCCCAAAAGCCCGGGGTCATCCTATACCCATTGGCCTGTTTGAAGTCAGGGTCGACCCGGGGAAAGTCTCCCACCCTGGACGGGGAGGGTCACTCCAAGCGCTTGAAACTCTTAGCCTGGAAGACGTTCGCGTTCGGCCGGACCCGCTGGGTCAGTGAGACAGACCCGGTTTCGGCCGTCCCGCTTGGCCCGATAGAGGGCCTCGTCGGCGGCACGGACGAGCTCGTCGGTGGTGTGGACGTGCGCCGCGGGGTAGCTGGCGACGCCCAGGGAAGCCGTCACGCCGAGGGCGTCGCCGGGCCCGAGGCGGAGGGCGCCGATGTCCTTCCGGATGCGCTCGGCCACGGTGAGGGCGCCCGCGAGGTGCGTCTGGGGCAGCACCACGGCGAATTCCTCGCCGCCCCAGCGGGCGGCGGTGTCCGTGTCGCGGATGCAGGCCGTGAAGCAGCCGGCCACCTTGCGGAGGACGAGGTCCCCCACCACGTGCCCGGCGGTGTCGTTGATGCTCTTGAAATGGTCCAGGTCCGCGAGGATGAGGGCCATCGGGTTGTCGTAGCGCTGCGCTCGACGGAACTCCTCGGCCAGACGGATTTGAAAGTGTCGCCGGTTGTGAATCTGGGTGAGACCGTCGGTGAGGGCGAGCTTCTCCAGACGCTCTCCCTGGACGAGGAGCGCGTCGGTGCGCTGCTTCAGCGCTCCGCGCCTGGCCAGCCGCGCCAAGAGCTCCACCGGTTCCACCGGCGCCGTGAGGACGTCGTCCGCGCCGAGCTCGAATGCCTGCACCAGCGCCTCGGGCGTCTGGGTGAGCACCACCACCGGGAGGTCCAGACGGGCCTCGGAGAGGCGCAGCCGGCTGAGGACGCTGAAGGCGTCCTCCGTCCCGAGCGGGTCCTCGAGGAGGAGGGCGTCCGGAGGCTCGGAGTCCAGCCGGCGCATGACGGCCGCGCCGTCGTCGAAAAGGGTACACACCCACCCGCCCCGCTCGAGTGCAGGAACCACGTACCCCCGGGTGCTGGAACGGGTACTGGCGACCCAGAGCTCCATCTCTCTCCCCGCGGCGGACGCTAGCAGCCTCCTCACCCTCACAGGGGGGTTTCGTGCCGGTTGCCGGGTGTCTGGCACTCGGGCTACGACTCACGCCCGCGGTGCCCGGCACACCAAATGACGAGAGCGGCGCCCCCGTGCCGCCCCCTGACTCCTTGGGCTTCCGGGAGCGCCTCACGCGGCTGCTCATGGGGCGGCCGCGCAGCGTCGAGGACCCAAGCGTCTTCCACAAGGTTTCCCTCGTCACCCTGTTGGCCTGGGTGGGCCTCGGGGCGGACGGCCTCTCGTCCTCGTCCTACGGCCCGGAGGAGATGTTTCGCGCGCTCGGGCCCCACACCTCGCTGGCCGTGGGCCTAGCGTTCGCCACGGCCTTCACTGTCCTCATCATTTCGCTGTCCTACAGTAAAATTATTGAGCACTTCCCCTTCGGGGGCGGCGGCTTCATCGTCGCCACGCGGCTTCTGGGGCCCGGGGCCGGTGTCGTCTCCGGAAGTGCGCTGGTGGTGGACTACGTCCTCACCATCACCACCTCCATCGCCGCCGGGACGGAGGCGGTCTTCAGCCTCCTTCCGCCCGGCTGGGGGGGCGTGAAGCTGGTGGTGGAGCTGGCCGTCATCGGCCTCCTCGTCCTCCTCAACCTCCGTGGCGTCCGCGAGTCCGTCACCGTCCTCACGCCCATCTTCCTCATCTTCCTTCTCACCCACGCGATTCTCATCTTCGGGGCACTGGGCTCGACGGCACGGACGTCACACGAAGTCATCGCCCACGTCGAGCATGGCTTCCGGCAGGACCTCGGGACGCTGGGAGCGATGGGACTTCTGGCCCTCTTCCTCCGCGCCTACTCCATGGGCGCGGGCACGTACACCGGCATCGAGGCCGTCTCCAATGGCCTGGCCATCATGCGCGAGCCGAAGGTCGCCACCGCCAAGCGCACCATGGCCCTCATGGCGGCCTCGCTGGCCATCACCGCCGGCGGCATCACCATCTGCTACCTCTTCCTCCACGTGCACCCCGAGGAGGGGCGCACGATGAATGCCATCCTCACCGACAAGTTTGCCGGCAACTACACGCTGGGGGGCATTGCCGTGGGCCGCGGCTTCCTCTGGCTCACCCTCGTCTCCGAGGCTCTCCTCCTCTTCGTCGCCGCCCAGGCGGGCTTCATCGACGGCCCGCGCGTCATGGCCAACATGTCCATCGACAGCTGGCTCCCGCACCGCTTCGCCCAGCTGTCGGACCGGCTCACCATGCAGAACGGCGTCCTCCTCATGGGGATGGCCTCGGTGGGCGCCCTCCTCTACACGCGCGGCAACATCTCCACCCTGGTGACGCTGTACGCCATCAACGTCTTCCTCACCTTCTCCCTGAGTCAGGCCGCCATGTGCCGCTTCTGGCTACGGCGCCGCGCGCGCCACGACAGGACGTGGGCCAAGGGCATTGCCGTTCACGTCGTAGGCCTCGTCCTCTGCGCCGGCATCCTCGTCGTCAACCTCTACGAGAAGTTTCTCCAGGGGGCCTGGGTGACGGTGGTGGTGACGGGCGGTCTCGTCGCCCTGTGCGTTGTCATCCGCCGCCACTACCGGACGGTCCAGAAGAGCCTCTTGCGGCTCGATGAAATCCTCCCCTCCGTCACGGTGCGGACGGAGGCGGCGCCCCACCCCATCGACCCGAAGGAGCCGACGGCCGTCCTCCTCGTGGGCAGCTACGCGGGCCTCGGCGTCCACTGCCTCCTCAGCGTCCTTCGCCTCTTCCCCGGCTACTACAAGAATTTCATCTTCATCTCGGTGGGCGTCATCGACTCGGCCACCTTCAAGGACAGCGACGAGGTGCGCGAGGTGAAGGAGCGCACCGTGCACAGCCTCCAGCGCTACGTCGCCCTGGCCCGCGGCCTCGGCCTTGCGGCCGACATGCGCTTTGCCATCGGGACGGAAGCGGTGGAGGTGGCCACCCGCGTGGCACGCGAGGTGGGGAAGGAGTTTCCACGGGCCATGTTTTTCGCCGGGAAGCTCATCTTCCAGTCGGAGCAGTGGTACCAGCGCCTCCTCCACAACGAGACGGCCTACCAGCTGCAGCGAAGGCTCCAGTTTGCGGGCCTCAACGCCATGGTGCTGCCGGTGCGGATGCTCGAGCCCAACGCCATGCCGGCCTGAGGACTCGAGCGCGCCACGGCCGCGCTGCAGGCCTCGAGGAGGAAGGTGGCAAAGCCTGGCTGCGCGGGCGTGAAGGCCGCGGCCTGCCGCTTACACGGCCGAGCAACGCTTGCTCTCTAGTAGAAGCGCTCGCCCTTGGCGGCCTTCTCTCGGAGGAGGGCCGCGGGTTCGAAGCGGGGCCCAAGCTTACTGGCCAGGGACTCGAGGCGACTCGCCAGCGCCGCTGGCCCGAAGGCGTCGGCGAAGCGGAAGGGCCCGCCGAGAAACGGCGGAAAGCCAAGGCCGAAGACGGCGCCGATGTCCCCGTCGCGGGGGCTCCGGACGATGCCCTCCTCGAGGCAGCGCACGGCCTCGTTGACGAGTGGGTAGACGCAGCGCTCGACGACTTCCTCCTTCGTCACTGGCCGCCGCTTGGTACTGGCTGGCAGCACCGCGTACACCGTCTCGTCCACCACCTTCTTCTTCCCGTCGTAGGTGTAGAAGCCCTTCTTCGCCTTGCGGCCGAGGCGGCCTTCCTTCACCAGCGCCACCATGGCCTCGGGGGCCTGCATCCTTTCGCCGAAGGCAGCGTGCAGCACGTGCGCCACCTTCTCACCGACGTCGATGCCCACCTCGTCGAGGAGCTGGTAGGGCCCCACCGGGAAGCCAAAGTCCACCAGCGCCTCGTCCACCGTCCGCACGTCCGCCCCGTCGACGAGGAGGTGCGCGGCCTCGTTGAGGTAGGGCGCCAGCACCCGGGAGGTGTAGAAGCCCGGGCCATCGCGCACGACGATGACGGTCTTCCCCTGCTGCTTTCCGAGGGCCACGCAGGTGGCCGTCACCCAGGGCGCCGTCCCGGCATGGGTGATGACTTCCAACAGCGGCATCTTCTCCACCGGGCTGAAGTAGTGCATCCCGATGATTTGCGCCGGCCGCCGGGCCCCCTCCGCCAGCCGGGTGATGGGGATGGAGGAGGTGTTGGAGGCGAAAATGCTCTCCCCGGGCGTCACCGCCTCCACCTCGTCGCGGAGACGCCGCTTGAGCGCCAGGTCCTCGAAGACGGCCTCCACCACCACGTCCGCCCGCGCGAAGCCCGCGAAGTCCACGCCGGCCGTGACGCGTGACATGCGCGACTCGAGCTGCCGCGCCGTCAGCCGGCGCTTGTCCACCTGCCCCTGCAGCTGCGTCCGGACGTGCGCCAGCGCGCGGCCGGCCGCGGCGTCGTCGCGCTCCTTAATGCGGACGGGAATGCCGGCCGTCACCGCGCTCACGTACGAGATGCCCCCGCCCATGAGCCCGCCGCCCAGCACCGCCAGCTTGTGCACGGGGTGCGCCTTGACGGCCGCGTCCGCGACGCCTCGGTCCTTCTTGAGCTCCGTGGTGGCGAAAAAAATCTCCCGGAGGCGGTGGCTCACGTCCGTCACCAGGAGCTCACCAAAGGCCTGGGCCTCGGCCTTCAGCCCGGCCTCCATGCCCTTGTCCATCCCAATCCGCACCACCTCCAGCGCCCGCTCGGGCGCCGGGTAGTGGCCGCGCGTCTTCTTGAGGAGCTGCTTCCTCGCCTGGTCGAAGAGGAAGGCACGCCCGAGGGGGTTGTCCTCGAGCGCGAGCTCCGTCCACGTCTCCTTTCGCCCGAGGGCGGACAGGGCGCCGGCGAGACCCGGGGCGGGGGCGCTGTGCCGCGAGCGGTCGACTTTGAGGCTCCCATCCCCGAGCGCCCGGGCGCGCGTCAGTGCGACGTCGAGCAGAATTGCCGGCGGCACCACTTCGTCCACGAGGCCAAGCTTCTTCGCCTTGGCCGGACGGACGGACTTGCCGGTGAGGATGATGTCCAAAGCCTGGGCGATGCCGATGAGGCGCGGTAGCCGTTGCGTCCCGCCGGCGCCGGGCAAGAGGCCCAGCTGCACCTCGGGAAGCCCGAGCTGCGTCTTGGGTGCGTCACTGCACATGCGGTACGTGCAGGCGAGCGCCCACTCGAGCCCGCCACCGAGGCAGGCGCCGTGGATGGCCGCCACCACCGGCTTCGGGTAGGCGGCCAGACGTGCGAAGCCAACTTGCCCCTCCCGGGATGCCTTCTCGCCGTCCTCCTTCGTCCGGAGGCCATTCAGCCACTTCACGTCCGCGCCGGCGACGAAGCCGTCGGGTTTTCCGGAGATGAACACCACCGCGCGCACGGCCGCGTCCTCGAGTGCCCGCGCAAGCGCCGCGTCGAAGAGGGCGCCCGTGGCTGGAGACAGCGTGTTGACGGGCTCGCCCGGCAAGTCGAGGGTGAGGACGGCCACGCCGTCCCGTACCTCGTAGCGGAGTCCCTCGGCCATTTACGTCCGCTCCAGGACGAGCGCCGCACCTAGGCCGCCCTGCGCGCAGATGGTGCAGAGGGCGGTGTTGAGGTTTCTCCGGCGAAGGGTGTGCAGGGCCTGCATCACCACCCGGGCACCGGTGGCGGCAAACGGGTGGCCGAGCGCGATGGAACCCCCGTCCACATTGAGACGGCTTCTGTCCACTTCACCAAGGGGCGCCTTCCGGCCAAGCTTCTTGGCAAAGGCTTCGGAGGCGAAGGCTTGGAGGTTGCTCGCCAGCTGCGCGGCGAAGGCCTCGTGCATCTCGAAGATGTCCATGTCCTTCAGCGTCATGCCGGCCCTGTCCAGCGCCACCGGCGCGGCATAGGCCGGGCCTTGCAGGAGCTGGTCCGCCGGGTCCGTGGCGGCATACGCAAAGGCACGCACGTACCCGAGGGGCTCGAGGCCGAGCGCCCGCGCCCGCTCCTCGCTCATGACGAGAAGCGCGGCTGCCCCGTCAGTGAGTGGTGACGAGTTGCCGGCGGTGACAGTCCCGTATTTCCTGTCGAAGACGGGCTTCAACGCGGCGAGGCTCTCCGCGCTGGCGTTGGGGCGGACGATGTCGTCGCGCTCGACCACCTTGTCGTAGCGCGGGGGAATGGCGAGGTGAAACACCTGGGTGTCGAAGTGGCCAGCCTTCCAGGCCTCGGCCGCGTTGTGGTGCGAGGACAGCGCAATCGCATCCTGCTCCACGCGCGAGATGTGGTTTTCCTGCGCCATCTTCTCCGCGCTCTGCCCCATGGTGAGTCCCGTCGAGTGCTCGGCGATGGCCGGTGGGACGGGGACGAGGTCACTCGCGTGCAGCCCCTCGAAGGCCCGCAGCTTGTCCGGCAACGTCTTCCCCCGGGACGCCCGCACCAGGGCCCGCGCCAGCGGCCGGCTCGCGAAGACGGGCGCATCCGACATGCACTCGGTGCCTCCGGCAATGGCCACCTCGGAGAGCCCCAGGGCGATGTCCGAGGCGACATCCGTCAGGGCCTGGAGGCTCGTGGCGCAGGCCCGAGCGACGGTGTGCGTGTCGATGTTTCGCGGAAGGCCAGAAGCCAGCACCACCTCCCGGGCAATGCTGGGAGCTAACAGCGTCGGGATGACTTGTCCGAAGACGAGCTGGTCGAGCGCACCAGGGTCGACGCCCGAGCGCTCCATCAGCTCCTGAACCACGGCCCGGCCGAGGTCGAGCGCGGTGAGATTCTGGAACGCGCCTCCTGCCTTGACGAAGGGCGTGCGGAGGCCGGTGACGATTGCAGCGCGGGTCTTCCCCGCCACTCCCAGGGAGGCCATGGCCCTCGGGCTTTCACCAGACGTTGACTCGGCTGTCAACGCGAGGGGCGCGAGAGGCGACGCAGGGGCAAGTGCCTTTCAGCGCTGACGTGCCAGCACCGCGCGGCGATGGGGACTTCCCGCGGACGTCAACGCGCCGCAGGCACCTCGTGCCGCCCGAAGCGATGCACGGCGTCCACCATGGCCTTGGCCGCCTCGGGCGACGTCGGCGGAAGGATGCCGTGGCCAAGGTTGAAGATGTGTCCGAGGGGGCCCGCGCGTCGGAGGATGTCTTGCACACGTGCCTCGAGCTGGGCCTGGGGGAGAAAGAGCGCCAGCGGGTCGAGGTTCCCCTGGAGCGCGACGCCCTCGCCGACGCGCGTGCGGGCCTCGTCGAGCTGGATGCGCCAGTCGCAGCCAATGACGTCCGCCCCGGTGCGAACCAGTTGCGGAAGCAGCATCGACATTGACGTCCCGAAGACGATGACTGGCACCCCCGTGGCCTTGAGCGCATGGACAATCCGCTGGACGTACGGCAAGGCGAACGTCTCGTAGTCCTCGGGACCGAGTTCCCCGCCCCAGGAGTCAAACACCTGCACAATTCGGGCGCCGGCCTCGACCTGCATCTTCAAGTAGGGAATGAGCGTCTCGGTGAGCTTCTCGAAAAGCGCGTGCGCAAGCTTGGGCTGCTCGAAGAGGAGGCGCTTGATGAGGATGAAGCTCTTCGAGCCACCTCCCTCCACCATGTACGCAGCCAGGGTGAAGGGCGCGCCCGCGAAGCCGATCACGGGGACGGCGTCGGAGAGCGCGCCGCGCGTGCGGCGGATGGCTTCGGCGACGAAGCCCGTCGCCTCCTCTGGGTCCGGCACGCCGAGGCGCGCCACGTCTGCAGCCGTCCGCAGCGGGTGCGGGAAATGCGGCCCCTTGTCCCCGAGTTCGAGCTCCATCCCCATCGCCTCCACCGGGATGAGGATGTCCGAGAAGATGATGGCCGCGTCGACGCCGAGGCGGGTGACGGGTTGGACCGTCACCTCGGCCGCTAGGTCCGGGGTCTTGCACAGCTCGAGGAACTCCACCTTGCCGCGGATGGTACGGTACTCGGGCAGGTAGCGCCCGGCCTGACGCATCACCCACACCGGCGTCACGTCGACGGGTTGACGGCGCGCGGCGCGGAGGAGGCGGTCATTCACTGAGGCCTCAGCCTACCGCCTGACGCACGACGGCGAGTCTCCAGAAACGGGGTCGAGCGGTGTGCTGCCGCCTCGCCACCGGCACCCGTCGAAGCCAATGGCTCGGCTTCGCCCTATCCTTGACACTCCGGGGAATCGGCCAGTAAGAGCCCAGCCTCTGTTCGGGTCGGGCGGGTAGCTCAGCGGTAGAGCGTCGCCTTTACACGGCGAGGGTCACAGGTTCGACCCCTGTCCCGCCCAAGTCGTAGTCGTGCTGGGGAGTTAGTTCAGTTGGTTAGAACGCCGGCCTGTCACGCCGGAGGTCACGGGTTCAAGTCCCGTACTCCTCGCTTCGTATCTCGCTCTAGGTCTCTGGATTCATTGTGGTTTCCGATTCGCTGGCCGAGCCCGGCCCCAGCTTCTCCGCTATTTCTCCACGCCCAGGGGTAGCTGATGCGGTGTCGGCTGCTCGCGTGTTCTCGTCGTCCATCCGCTGACCGGCACGCTCCAGGAGGATCACCGCGTCGTCCTTGTTGACCTGACGCAAGTGCATGTAGCGCTCAGTCGTTGTCAGACTGCTGTGTCCGGCTAGTTCCTTGATGGTCAGGACCGGCACACCTGCCAATGCGAGTCGCGAGCAGTAGGTGTGGCGGAGAATGTGGAGCCCCCCGGTGACCTTGAGACCAGCCGCTCTTTGGGTCACCCTCATCCAACTGGAAAGGGTCGAGCGGGTCGCCCTCTGGCCATCGTCGCGGCGCAGGACCTCATGGTCGCCAATACCGCGATGAGCACGGAGTAACTCCACCAGCCTGCCGGTCAAACTCACCGTGCGGTAGTGACCACTCTTGGGCGCTGTCACGTGCCCCTGCCAGCGCGAGCGTCGAACAGTC
>Ga0302314_10001942_pt1 | contig 38584 bp, 45 predicted proteins | sample III_Palsa_N2_3_FD_200533 | JGI IMG/M metagenome (GOLD analysis project Ga0302314, IMG submission 200533) | Peat permafrost microbial communities from Stordalen Mire near Abisko, Sweden - III_Palsa_N2_3 | ecosystem: Environmental > Terrestrial > Soil > Palsa > Peat permafrost | place: Sweden...
GCAGAGCGTGGGAGGGTGAGGGGTTACGCTGCCTGGTTCCCTAACCCCTCACCCGGACGCGCCTGACGGCGCGTCTCGACCTCTCCCTCGAGGGAGAGGTGATTTGGCGCTGCGTCTCGCCGCACGCATTGCCGTGGCGGGGCCGATCACGGTGGCGGACTATATGGAGGCCTGCCTGCACGATCCGGCGGACGGCTACTACGCCACGCGGCCAGACCTGGGCGAGGCGGGGGATTTCATCACCGCGCCGCACGTCTCGCAGATGTTCGGCGAGCTGCTCGGCGCCTGGGCGGCCGAGATCTGGACGCAGATGGGCGCGCCGACGCGCGTGCGCCTGGTGGAGCTTGGGCCGGGCGACGGGACGATGATGAGCGATGTCCTGCGCGCCGCTAGAGCCGCGCCCGGCTTTATCGAGGCGATCGAGCTGGTGCTGCTAGAGACCAGCGCGCCGCTGCGCGCGCGGCAGGCGGAGACACTTCCGCGGGCGTTCTGGATATCCGACCTTGGAGAGCTGGAGACCGACGCGCCAGTGATCGTCCTGGCCAACGAATTCCTCGATTGCCTGCCGATCCGCCAGGCGGTGAAATGCGCTGACGGATGGCGCGAGCGGCGGGTCGGACTCGATCGGTCCGGCGGACTCGCTTTTGTGTTGGGGGATTCCTTGCCCGAAATTGACTGGGACGGCGATCAAGACGCGGTCATCGAATGGTCGCCCGAGCTTACCGCCGCCGGGGCGCGGATCGGCGATCTGCTGGCGCAGGCAGGCGGCGCCGCACTGCTTTTCGACTACGGCCGAGACCAACCCGGACCCAGCGGCGACACGCTCCAGGCCCTACGCGCGCATCGGAAGGAACATCCCCTCGCCAGTCCCGGGGTGGCCGATCTTACCGCCCACGCAGATTTTCCAACATTTCTGTCTACCGCCGCGGTCTTAGGCGCGAGTACTCATCCGCTCGCTAACCAGGGCGCGTTCCTGCGGGCGCTGGGGATCGAAGCGCGCGCGGCGACGCTCGCCCGCGCGAATCCCAGCGAGGCGGCCAAGATCGGCCGGCAGGTCCAGCGCCTCGTCGCGCCGGAACAAATGGGCGAGCTGTTCAAGGTCGCCTGCGTGAGCTCGCCCGGCCTGCAGCCGCCGGGATTCGCATGAGCCTGCCGCCCGCGCTGCAATCGCCGCTGCTGGCGGAGGCCGCCGGCGTGCGCCACGCCTTTTTCACGCGCCAGGGCGGCGTTTCGGGCGGTCTCTACGAAAGCCTCAACGTCGGGGTCGGTTCTGACGATGATCCAGCGGCGGTTCTGGAGAATCGGCGGCGCGCGGCGGCCGTCTTCGACGTCGCGCCCAAAGCCCTTCTCACCTGCTACCAGATCCACTCCGCCAAGGTGGTGATCGCCGACGCCCCCTGGTCGGAAAGGCCCCAGGCCGACGGTGTGGCCAGCCGGACGGCCGGTCTCGTCTGCGGCGCCCTGGCGGCCGACTGCGCGCCAGTGCTGCTGACGGACGCCAAGGCGCAGGTTGTCGCCGCCGCCCACGCCGGCTGGCGCGGCGCCCTGGATGGCGTGGTGGGCTCGGCGGTGGAGGCCATGATCTCGCTGGGCGCGCGGCGCGAGCGTATCGTCGCCGCCGTCGGGCCGTGCATCGGGCCCGCCTCCTACGAGGTCGCCGAGGATTTCCTTGCCGCCTTCGAGACCCGCGATCCGGCGTTCGCGCGCTTCTTCGCCCCGGGCGTCAACCCCCAGAAGCGCTTCTTCGATCTGCCGGGCTTCGTCCTCGGGCGGCTTGAGGCCGCGGGAGTGGAGGCTTGCGAGTGGATCGGCGCCGACACCCTCGCCGATCCAGCGGCGTTCTTCTCCAACCGCCGCGCCTTCCACCGCGCCGAGGCCGACTACGGCCGCCTGCTGTCGGCGATCATGCTGGAGAGTTGAGGGGCGTGGGCCCCTTGCCCCGGTCTCGCGCGCTGATAGAAGCCGCTTGGATGCATGGATACGGGGGCCTCGAATGAAGCTGGTGGCCGGCAATTCCAACCCGAGGCTCGCCGAGGCCATCGCTCAATCGCTCGATGTGCCCCTGACCAAGGCTCAGGTGAAGCGCTTCGCCGATAACGAGGCCTGGGTCACCATCGAGGAAAACGTGCGTGGCGAGGACGTCTTTGTCCTGCAGTCGACCAGCTTCCCGGCCAACGACAATCTGATGGAGCTCTTGGTGTGCATCGATGCGCTGAAGCGCGCGTCGGCCAAGCGGATCACGGCGGTGACGCCCTATTTCGGCTATGCGCGCCAGGACCGGAAGGTCGGCGGACGCACGCCGATTTCGGCCAAGCTGGTGGCCAATCTGATCACCCGCGCCGGCGCCGACCGGGTGCTGACCATGGACCTGCACTCGGGCCAGATTCAGGGCTTCTTCGACATCCCCACCGACAACCTCCAGGCCGCGCCGTTGATGTCCACCGACATCAAGGCCCACTACCGAGACTGCCACGACCTGCTGATCGTCTCGCCGGACGTGGGCGGCGTGGTGCGGGCCCTGGCGCTGGCCAGCCGGCTCAACGCCGGCCTGGCCATTGTCGACAAGCGCCGACACGGGCCGGGCGTCTCGGAGGTGGCCAACATCATCGGCGACGTCGCCGGGCGGCGGCTGATCATCTTCGACGACATCGTCGATTCGGCGACGACGCTATGCAGCGCGGCCAAGTCTCTCGCCGAAGCCGGCGCGGCCGAGGTCTCGGCCTACGTCACCCACGGCGTGCTCTCGGGCATCGCCGTCCAGCGCGTCCAGGATTCGGTGCTCAAGGAGCTGGTGATCACCGATTCGATCGCCTGCGACGAGCGCCTGCAAACCGGTGGCAAGGTCCGCGTGGTCAGCTGCGCGCGGCTGATCGGCGAAGCCATCCGCCGGATCGCCAACGAGGAGTCGGTGTCGAAGCTGTTCGATTGATTTTATCCGCAGATGACATTGATGTTGTCCGCAGATGACGCAGATCTGGCCGGTTAGCGGCACCGAAGGCGCGTCATTCCACAGCATGATCAGGCCGCTTCGCGGGGTATTGGCGTCATCTGCAACCATCCGCGTGATCTGCGGATACATCTTCGGATTGCGCAGGGCGGCCGACTCCAGACACATTCTCGCCGCGTCGGCGAGGCATTGCCGCCGCGCACGATGGGACGCTCGGGAACCGACTTATGAAGACGACGCGCGCGCTCGCACTGCTCGGCGCGGCGGCCATCGCCACCCTGGCCGCACCGCCGATTTTGGGCGCCCTGGCGCGGCCGAAGCCGCCGATCATCGAGGCCCCGCCGCCACCTCCTCCGCCGCCCGGACCGGTGTCTCTGCCGGCTCACACCCTGGCCGACGCCGCCGCCTACCAAGCGTGGCTTGAGCGCGCCGGCGCCGTCTCGCCGGCCTTCGTCGACGGCCCGTCGGTGGCCAAGGCGCTGAAGGACACCACCGCCGCCAGCCCTGACGCGATCATCCGCGACGCTGTGGCGCTCGGCGCGGTCGCCGCCCTGCAGGACCAGGGGTTCGTGGGTGAGATCCGCAACGCCGGCACCAGCCCGGAAAACCGCGACTTGATGGTCAGGTACCTGATGGCCGACGCGCGCTACGCCCTGATCTTCAAGGGTTCGGACCACGCCGCCGGCCTAGCGCAGCAGGCGATTGGCGCGCCGGCGCTGAAGCTCTATCTCAACGCCCGGGCGATCAAGCAGGCCTCCTACGACATCCAGCACCAGGACTGGTCCAAGCAAGACGTCACCGACCGGCCGACGCGCCTGGCCATGGTCGAGCAGGCCGGGAAGGTGTCGCTGAACGACGCCGCCGATCACGTCGACGCCCTGAGAGCCGCCTCCACCGGGGGGACGCCGATGAGCGTGGCCGCGGCCCCGCTGGCGCCGCCCTACACACCGCTGGTGGCCGAGTCGCTGCAGCTGGCGGCCATCGCCGCCCTGGGCTTGGCCAGCGACGACATGTACGACCGCTTGGCGGCCCTGGCCGGCGACGACCGCGACACCAAACCGTGCCTGCACGAGGCCAAGCTCAACCTTTATCAATGCCTGGCGGTCGCCAAACCGCACTATGAAGACATCTTTTGCATGGGCCAGCACGCCATGAGCGACACGGCCGCGTGCCTGGTGACCAACGCCGGCCTGAGCCTGCCGCCCGAACCGCCGCCACCCCCTCCTCCGCCGACTCCTGTCAAGAAGAAGGTCCCGGTTCACCGGAAGACCTGAGCCTCGGGTTCGCAAAACGGCCCAGCGCCAAGTCACCAAATCTTGATTGGTTAACGGCCAGATCAACCCAAAACAACTTGCAGATGGCGCGTTCGAAGCGTCAGTATGGGATATTGAGACCCAGTGAAATGGAGTATTCCCATGGCTGCGCACGTTGCCGAAATCGGGTATTCAAAAGAGTTGCATCGGATTGAGCTGGTGGTGCCCCACGGCACTAAGACCGCCGAGCTGGGTGCGATAATGTCGGATATATTTACTGGAGGCATCATCGGCAGACTGCCGAGGCCCTGCAACACCTGCACGTCAGGGGATCACTGGCTGGTCCGCGAGGCTCTCGAGAGCACGATCTCGGTCAACCTCGACAAATAGAACGCAGTCAGAGCCCCAAGGGGCGGCGCAGCCCGGTGTTGCGCACAGATCCAGGACCCGATCTCGCGCGCATCCCTGCCTGCGGGGTCGGCATTCTGCATAGTCCGGTTGTCGGGGATCTTCTGAGAGCCGACCCGGGCATGGTCGACTATGTCTCGATCATGCCAGACATGTTCTGGATCGACGGCGGCCCGGGCGCACGCGTCCGGTTCGTCGAATTGGACTCGTGGACGCGCTTCCTCGACTGGGCGACAGGCCGGTTTCCCCTGGTGGCGCATAGTATCGGCCTGTCGATCGGCAGCGCCGAATTCTCCGACGACGACTATGTCGAACAACTTGCCCGGTGGCACGGCCGCTATGGCTTCCTCTGGCACAGCGACCACCTCTCGTTCGCCCAGGTTCGGTCGGCCTCGGGGAACGAGCGACATGCCGGCATGGCGGCGCCACTGCCGTTCGACCACGACGTGCTTGAGATGGTCACGGCTCGCTTACGCGAATTGCGCGGGCGTTTCCCATCTCCGTTCCTGGTGGAGAACGCCGTCGCCTACCTGAGCTTTTCCGACCAGGACATGACCGAGCCGGAGTTCCTGAACGCGCTCGTCCGCGAGAGTGGCTGCAGCCTGCTTCTCGACCTGCACAACCTCTACACAAACGCCCGAAATCACCAATTCGACGCCTCCGCGTTCCTGGGCGCGCTCGACCTCGACGCCGTGGTGGAGGTTCACATCGCGGGCGGAGGAGACTTCGCCGGGATGTACACGGACTCCCATGCCGGCCCTTGCCCCGAGCCGGTCTGGTCGCTTCTGGAAGAGATCATCGGGGTGACGCCGAACCTCAAGGGCGTAACCTTCGAATTCCACGACTCCCATTTTCCAAAGTTCGGCGTCGAAGGCGTCCAGAGGGAACTGGCGCGGGCGCGGGAGATCTGGTCGCGGCGCGGGCTTACATGAGCGTCGCCTCGTTTCAGCATGCGCTCTGCGACCTGATCGCTTCGCCTGGCCTTTGTCTTGCTCTTCGAACCGATCCGGACGCCACGCTGGCCAGCTACGACCTGTCTCCCCGGGAACGCACACGCCTGACCGAAGTGGTCTGGCAGCGGGGCATGTCCACCAACTGCTCGCTTTACCGCATGAACCGGATCACGCCGATCTACACCTTGTTGAACCACACCTACCTTGCGCTGGGCGATCAGTTCGGGGCGCTGATCGAGCAGTTCTGGGGCGCGAAAGCCTACCAGGACGGTCAGTTCCAAAGCGAAATCGAGCGCTTCGGCGCCTTCCTGCGCCAACAGATCGCGGAGGGTAAGGTCGCCAGTCCATTCGCCGGCGAACTCCTGGCGTTCGAGCTGGCGAAAAACGTGCTCGAGTTCAGTCCGCGAAAGAATGTGCTGCGCTGGCTCGCGGCGCGGGCGCCGGCCGACGCCGACGCGCCGCCGCGGCTGCATCCGTTGGCTCGCATCGTTCATTTCAGACATGATCCCGCGACGCTCCTAGGCTCGGCCGCGGCCGGCGCCCTACCGCCGCCGGATCTCCCGAACAAGAATGCGCTGGTCGTGATCAGTGTCCTGGATGGCGATCTGAGGATAAGCGAGCTAACTGCCGAGGGGGTCCGCGCCTTCGACGATAGGGCGCCGGTGGAGATCGAACGGCTGCCGTCCAACTGCGTCCGCGCTCTGGCCGACGCCGGCCTTCTGGCGCCCGCGATGGCCCCCTCCGGCTCACTTGCGAGCGCGGTGAATTTGAACTGGCATGAGCTGAGCATTAACTAGCGGAGCGGCTCCTGCGCCCCTGTCCCATTCTCTCCCCCCGCATGCAGGGGGGAGAGAGAGTAAGGGTTGATTGCATCGCGGCGCGGCTTCGTGTATCGAGCCGCACCCTATTTTCGAGCGGGCCGGAGGCCCAACGCCGCGCGCTCATACTCGCGCGGCGGTTTACTTTAGAGGCGAGGCCATGGCCGATATCGTTCTGAACGTTGAGGTGCGCGAACACACCGGCTCGGGCGGCGCGCGCGCGGCCCGGAGCGCGGGCCTGGTGCCCGGCGTCCTCTATGGCGGGGACAAGGCGCCCGTCGCCATCGCCGTGAAGGACCGCGAGTTCCACAAGGCGCTGCACACCGGCAAGCTGCTCGGCCACCTGGTGACGCTGAAGTACGGCAAGGAAACCCAGCAGGTCATCGCCAAGGACGTGCAGTTCCACCCGGTCAACGACCGGCCGCTGCATTTCGACCTCTACCGCGTCGACGCCCACCAGCAGATCCGCATCGAAGTGCCGGTCACCTTCCGCAACCACGAAGATTCGCCCGGCCTGAAGCGTGGCGGCGCCCTCAACGTCAACCTCCACGAGATCGAGGTGATGGCCTCGGCCGACCACATCCCCGAAGAGATCGTCATTGATCTCACGGGCCTGGACATCGGCGATTCGGTGCGCGCCGCCGACCTGACGCTCCCCAAGGGCGTGGAGCTCTCCGCGCGTCACCGCGATGCCACCGTGGCCTCGGTCGCCACCTCCTCCGCCATGACCGCCGAAGCCGAGGGCGAGGGTGAGGAAGCCGAAGCGGCCGAAGGCGAAATCGCGGAATAGCCCTCTCCCTGTGAGGGAGAGGGAGGGGCCCACGCGGAGCGTGGGAGGGTGAGGGGTTACACCGCCTCCTTCCCTAACCCCTCACCCGGGCGCGCCTGCCGGCGCGTCTCGACCTCTCCCTCGAGGGAGCGGTGGATCCGGAGAGGTTCGCATGCTGATCTTCGCCGGACTGGGTAATCCGGGCCGGGAATACGCCGGCAACCGCCATAACCTGGGGGCCATGACCGTCGACGCCATCGCCGCGCGGTGGGGTTTCGACCGCGAGCGCTCCAAGTTCGCCAGCCTGGCGCGCGAGGGACAGATCGGCGAACAGCGCGTGCTGATCCTGAAGCCGCAAACCTATTACAACGAGAGCGGCCGCTCGGTGGGCGAGGCCGCGGCCTTCTACAAATTGACGCCGGCCGAGGTGGTCGTGTTCCACGACGAGGTCGACCTCGCGCCCGGACGCTTCCGGATGAAGACCGGCGGCGGGGCGGCGGGGAACAACGGCGTCCGCTCTCTTGTCGCCCGCATCGGGCCGGACTTCCGCCGCGCGCGCCTGGGCATCGGCCATCCCGGTCACAAGGACCGCGTCATGGGGCACGTGCTGAGCGACTTCCACAAGGTGGACGTCCCCTGGGTCGCCGAGCTCACCCGCGCCTGCGCCGAGGCCGCGCCCCTGCTGGCCGCCGGCGAGGACGAACGCTATCAGGCCGAGGTCATGCGCCTGGCCCCCGCCGAAAAGCTCGACCCGCGCGCCGCCGCGCGCGAGGACCCCGAAACATGATGCTGCCCGGCATCGGACTGTGGCTGATCTTCTCGATCGCCTGCTGCGTGCACGTGGTTCGCACCAACCAGTCGATGTACTGGCTGTGGCTGATCCTGGCGATCCCTTGGCTGGGCGCCCTCGTCTACTGCGTCATCGTCATTCTGCCGGGGCTCGGCCAGGGACCGACGGCGCGCCGCCTCGGCCAGAGCGCGCGCGAGACGCTGGATCCCAACCGCGAATACCGCCAGGCGCGGCAGGCTTGCGAGGAGAGCGGCACGGTGCACAACCGCATGCGCCTCGCCAAAGCCGCCGCGGCGCTCGGCCGCCACGACGAGGCCGAGCATCTCTTCGGCCTGGCCGCCCAGGGCATCCACGCCGAGGACCCGGCCCTGCTGCTCGGCCGCGCCCAGGCGCTGGTGGAGCTGGGCCGCGATGACGAGGCGCTGGCGCTGCTGAACAAGCTCGGCGACGACGGCGGCCGCACGCCGGCCTCGGAGCTGGCCCTCGGCCGCGCGCTGGAAGGGCTGGGGCGGATTTCCGAGGCCGACACCGCCTATGAATGGGCGGCCGGGCGCATGCCGGGCCTGGAGGCGGTGGGCCGCTACGCCGCCTTCCTCGCTCGCCAGGGCCGCGGCGCCGAGGCGCGCGACATGCTGAGCGAAATGGATCGGCGCATCGCCGGGGCCAATCCGCAGTTCCGCAGAGAAGGCCGCCACTGGCGCGACCTGGCGGCCAAGGCCGTGGCGGGAGGGTGAATGAGCCACAGATGAGACTGATTCCGCCTCTCCGACCGGGAGAGTTGGACTAAGCGCGCACGGCCATGACGTTCTGTTTGACAGGTATGAGGGCGGCCGGCGCGCCAACATTCGCAGCGCGCGCAAGTTTGACCACAGGCGAATTTAGGGGCGTCGAGCCGCACGCCCACGAAAAGCAAATGAATCACAAGCGAAAACGCCAACAAATCGGAGCTTGAACGACAACATGACCGGCCTCAAACACTTGCGAAATCAACGGTAAATATTTAGCGATTATCAAATGTTAACGATCAAGGTCTTGACAATGGCGCGATTAGGGCATGAGTGTGGCGATAAGAAATAGGGGGTGCATGCGTTTCAGCCTGAGAGGGTGGACAAATGACGCCAAATCCCAATCGCGTCTGGATGAGCGCTCTGGCAGTTGCGGCCGGACTGACCCTCGTCGCCGCGCCGCCAGCCGGCGCTGTCACCAGCATTTCCAGTTCCGGCTATGGTCTTGGCGTGAACCTGACGGTTCTTGGATTCCTGCCGGCGACGCTTGGGCCGATCGCGTCCGACAGCGGTTCTTCGCCTCCCGGACCCTATAGCGGCTCCAACTCGGTCTTGTCGCTCAACACAACCCTGGGGCTTGGAAGCGCGTTGTCGCCTCTGGGCTCTCTGCAAGTGGGAACGGGTGTGCTCACCGGTAGCGCCAGTTCGCCGTTCATGTCGGCGCCAACAGGCACGGGAACCGGCACGGTGAACAACATAACCTCGCTCAACATGGTTGCTGCGCTTGTGAAAGAGCTCGGGATCACCGCTACGACCATCTCATCGACTTCCAACGTGAGCGGCGCTGGAAGTCTGCAGGCTTACGGCTCGACAACAATCGAGGATTTGGTGATCTCCGGGACCGCCGTCGGCTCGACCATTACGGTGGGGGCCTCCGGAGCCGTCAATCCGACAGTCGATGATACCATCTTCGATTCAGGCGGTCTCGACATCGTGCTGAATATGCAAGTCCCCACAGGCGCCAACGGGCCGACGTCCATGGCCGACGGCATCACAACCGATGCGCTCTATATCGATTTCACCAACTTCGCCCTCGGTACGGGTGTGCTGAACGGCGACGTCGTGGTTGGGGAGTCTCAGGCCGGCATCCTGGGGTCGCCGGTCATCCCCGAACCGGGGACTTGGGCTCTGATGCTGGTCGGGTTTGCAGGACTCGGCGCAGCGTTGCGCGCCCGTCGCCGCACCGCTTCGGCGAGCGCCGCGACTCAATAACTCGCTTAGCCGCCAGAGGGCCGCGCGGCCACCGCGCAGGGCGGCACTGGCGCGACCTAGCGGCGAAGGCGGTGGTGGGCGGGTAGATTTATCCACAGATGACGCAGATGACGCGGATTGATGGCGCAGATAGCGCTAGTCCTCGCGCGAAGCGCTCTTGATCATCGAGCCGAATGACGCGCCGTCGGCGCCGCCACCCGGATATATCTGCGCAATCTGCGTCATCTGTGGATCCCTCCTCCCATCGACTTCCGCAATCGTGCTAGGGCGCGGCCATGGCTCTGAAAGTTGCGATCGTCGGACTGCCCAATGTCGGCAAGTCCACCCTGTTCAATGCGTTGACGCAGACCGCCGCCGCCCAGGCGGCGAACTATCCGTTCTGCACCATCGAGCCCAATGTCGGCGAGGTGGCCGTGCCCGAGCCGCGCCTGGAGGCGCTGGCCAAGATCGCCGGCTCCAAGGAGATCATCCCCGCGCGCATCACCTTCGTCGACGTGGCGGGCCTGGTGCGCGGCGCGTCGCAAGGCGAGGGCCTGGGCAATCAGTTCCTGGCCAACATCCGCGACTGCGACGCCATCGCCCTGGTGGTGCGCTGTTTCGAGGACGACGACGTCACCCACGTAGAGGGCCGCGTCGATCCGCTGGGCGACATCGACATCATCGCCACCGAGCTGATGCTGGCCGACCTCGACAGCCTGGAGCGGCGCCTGCCGGCGCTGGAAAAGCGCGCCAAGGGCGGCGACAAGGACGCCGTGCAGGCCTTGCGCCTGGCCAAGGTGGCGCAGGTCGAACTGGCCGCTGGACGCCCGGCGCGGGCGGCCGCCATAGCCGAGGACGACGCCAAGGCCTGGCGTATGCTGCAGCTTTTGACCGCCAAGCCGGCCCTCTATGTCGCCAATGTCGACGAGGCCAGCGCAGCCACCGGCAACGAACTCTCCCAACGCGTGGCCGAGCGCGCCGCCGCCGAGGCGGCTAAGGCGGTGGCGATCTCCGCCCGCATCGAAAGCGAGATTGCCGTGCTGGACGCGGGCGAGCGGGCCGAGTTCCTGGAGGCTCTGGGCCTGCACGAAGCCGGTCTCGATCGCCTGATCCACGAGGCTTATGCCCTGCTCGGCCTGCAGACCTTTTTCACCGCCGGGCCCAAGGAGTCGCGCGCCTGGACCGTCCCTGTCGGCGCCTCGGCGCCGGAGGCGGCGGGCGTGATCCACAGCGATTTCGAGAAGCGCTTCATCCGCGCCGAGACGATCGCCTTCGACGACTATGTGCGCCTGAACGGCGAGGCTGGGGCGAGGGTCAACGGTCGCCTGCGCGCCGAGGGCCGCGACTATGTGGTGCGTGACGGCGACGTGATGAACTTCCTGCACGGAGCGTGAGAGGACCATGGACCGCTTGCAGCTGGAGAGCCGCTACGACGGGTTCGCATTCTCGGCCTGGCGTCAGAGGCCGCCGGACGCGCGCCGCGGCGGCCTGATCGTCATCCAGGAGATCTTCGGCGTCACCGACCATATCCGCGAGACGGCCGCGGCCTACGCCGAGGAGGGGTTCGAGACCCTGACCCCCTCGCTCTACGACCGGCGCGAACTCCTGTTCGAGTCTTCCTACGAAGGCGCGGACCTGCGCCGCGCGCGCCAGCTGTCCGAGGGGACGCCCTGGGAGGAGGTGGCCGGAGATCTGGCCGCCTGCGTCGCCGCGCTCGAACCGCCGGTGTTCGCCGTCGGCTGGTGCTGGGGCGGGGCGGCGGCGTGGATGGCGGCGTGTCGCGTCGACGGGCTGACGGCGGCCAGTTGCTATTATGGGCGGCGCATCCCCGAGTTCGCCGGCGAGACACCGAAGTGTCCGGTGATCGCCCACTTCGGCCGGCGAGACGCGTCCATCCCCAACGACGTGGTCGAGGCGATCGGCGAGGCTCACCCCGACATCCCGATCTACATCTACGACGCCGGCCACGGCTTCGCCTCCGACCGCCGCGCCGACTACGACGCCGACTGCGCGAGACTCGCGCGCCTCAGAACCCTGCAACTCTTCAGCCGCGCCGGCGGCCGTGGCGAGTTCTGACCCGCAGCTCCTTCCCCTCGATGGGGAGGGTGGACCGACCGCAGGTCGGGACGGGTGGGGTGGCCGCTCCACCCCCGCCGACCCCGCTGCGCGGGGCCACCTCCCCCATCAAGGGGGAGGAGGAATTGCGTCATCGCCGTTCGTGCTTCTGGAGGACCGACTGACAGCGGGTGCGCAAGCGCGGCTCTACTCCAACCCGGTCGAGATCGTGCGCTGTGAGGATGCGGCGGACGCCCTCGCGGCGCTCGCCCGGATCGAGGCGGGGGTCGCGAGTGGCCTGCATGCGGCCGGGTTCTTCAGCTATGAGCTCGGCTATCTGCTGGAGCCCCGGCTGGCGCGACGGCTGCCGGCCGGGCGGGACGCGCCGCTGATCTGGTTCGGGTTGTTCGGGCCGCCGCGGCTGTTCGCGGCCGAGACCCTGGACGCAGAGTTCGCCGAGCTTGGCCCCCCGCCGACGATCACCGACCTTGCCGCCGGCCACGACCGCGCCGAACACGTCCGCAAGGTCACGCAGGTGCTGGACCTGATCCGGGCTGGCGATCTCTATCAGGCCAATCTGACCTTTCCGATGCGGTTTCGCTACGCCGGCGATCCGCTGGCGCTCTACGCCGTCTTGCGCGCGCGCCAGCCGGTGGCGCACGGCGGCGTCGTGGCCACGGGCGAGACGACCGTGCTGTCGGTCTCGCCGGAACTGTTCTTCGAGGTCGCGGATGGCCAGGCGACCACCCGGCCGATGAAGGGCACGGCGGCGCGTCATGCGGACTCCGAAGCCGACGCGGCGGCGCGCGTGGCGCTGATCGCCGACCCCAAGCAGCGGGCCGAGAACCTGATGATCGTCGATCTGCTGCGCAACGACCTGGCGCGGATCGCCAAGCCCGGCACGGTGCGGGCGCCGGCGCTGTTCACGCCTGAGACCTATCCGACCTTCCACGCCCTGACCTCGACGGTGACCGGCAAGCTGAGGCCGGACGTCGGCCTGAGCGAGACGCTCGCGGCGCTGTTTCCTTGCGGCTCGATCGTCGGCGCGCCGAAGATCCGGGCGATGGAGGCGCTGGCCGATCTCGAAGCCCGGCCGCGCAGCGTCTACACCGGGGCGATCGGCGCCGTCGCACCCGGCGGCGACATGGCCTTCAACGTGGCCATCCGCACCGCCGTCATCGGGCCGGACGGCGTGGGCCGCTATGGCGTCGGCGGCGGCGTCGTCGCCGATTCCGATCCGGCGGCGGAATATGACGAGGCCCTGCTGAAGGCGCGGGTGCTGAGCGATCTGGCGGCCGATTACGGGCTGATCGAAACCTTCCGCTGGTCGGCGGACCGGGGCTTCGTCCGCCTGGCGGCGCATCTGGACCGGCTGTCGCGTTCGGCGCGGAAGCTCGGCTTTGCATTCGACCGCGACCGGGCTGAGGCGGATCTGGCGCGGAGGGCGGCTGGCTGGAGCGGCGACCAGCGGGTGCGGCTGCTGCTGTCGCGCAGCGAAGGCCTGACCGTCAGCCACGAAGCGGCGGCTCAATCGGGGACCGTGACGGTCACAGTCGCCACCGGCCGCCTCGACGCCGGCGATCCGTTCCTGCGGCACAAGACCACGCGGCGCGAAGCCTTCGACGCAGCGTCGGCCGAAGCTGTGGCTCTAAGCGCCGACGAGGCCCTGCTGCTCAATCGGCGCGGCGTCGTGGCTGACGCCGCCCGCCACAGCGTGTTCGTGGAGGCGGGCGGCCGCCTGGTCACCCCGCCGCTGACGGCGGGCGCCCTGCCGGGCGTGCTGCGGGCGTCACTAATCGAAGAGGGCGCCGCCGTCGAAGGCGAGGTCACGCTGGAGGATTTGCGCCAGGCCCCAGCCTGGTTTGTTGGCAACAGCCTGCATGGATTGCGACGGGCGCGGCGGGCGTGACTGGAGAGGTGTGACGGCGGGAACCGCCGCCCATCAATCCGCTTTCAGCCAGCGGGCGGCCGCTTCGGCCGTGTCCTCCGGCCGGGTGTTGAACGCGATGGTCGCACCGGGCGCGGCCCTGTGGACGGCGTTGATCACCGTCTCGAACAGCGGCAGGCTCTTCGGTGGGAGCCTGAGACCGCCCCCAATGACCACGCAGTCGTAGGTCGCGGTGGCCAGTTGCTTCTCCAGCATGGGACCGGCCGTATCATTGGGATCGATCATGCAGAGATCGGCCTGCCAGCCCCGCTCAGCAATTCCGGCCGCGGCGATGGCGATGCCGGCGTTGATCTTCTCGGCGTTGAAGCCGGGCGGCAGGGACGGATCGGAGAAGTCGACGGTTTCAGGCCGCTGGCCGACGAACAATACGCGCGTCATGTGATTTTCTCCCGGCGTCGGCGTGGCGCGCCTGATGTCGAACGCGCGCGCCGGGCCAGGTGTTCCTGTCACCCGGCGCCCATTCACTTCTCCCAGCGGGAGACGCGGAGACGCGCCTTCACCCGCCCCCACCCCTTTGGGGTCCCCCTCCCCCGTAAACGGGGGAGGATCACGCTCCGGCCTGCGCTCCCCTCCCCTACGCCGCCGCGACCAGGTTGGGAGGGCCGAGGTGTTGCAGGAAGTCGGGCTTGCCGAGGGCGACGCCGTGGGCGCGCAGCAGGGCGTAGGCGGTGGTCACGTGGAAGAAGAAGTTCGGCAGGGCGAAGCCGGTCAGATAGGCGGCGCCGGCGAACTTATAGCCCATCCCGTTCGGAAATTTCAGCACCACCTCGCGCGTGTCGCCGCCCTCGTACGCGGCGCGGTCGACGCTGGCGATGAAGTCGACAGTGCGCTGGCAGCGGGCCTTGAGCTCGGCGAAGCTCACCTCGGTGTCGGGCATGGCGGGCGCCTCCACACCGGTCAGGCGGGCGATTGAGGACTTGGCGGTGTCGGAGGCGATCTGGAACTGGCGGGAGAAGGGCAGCATGTCGGGCGCGAGGCGCGCTTCCATGAGCGCCGCCTCGTTGCGGCCCTCGGCGAGGGCCTTGTCCAGCCAGGCCTGCATGTCGGTCAGAGCGGCCGTGAAGACGGGCGCCGATGCGTCGTAGATGGTGAAGCTCATGGTTTCCTCCGCGCGGCCGCTCCGTGCGCCCGTCCGGCCTCAGATGGGCGCGCCGGGGGCCGGATGTAACCGCGTGGACTTGCGCTTCTGGCGCGATTTTCTATCCACAGATGACGCAGATTACCCAGATGGCTCTAATCCCCGCGCGAAGCGCCCCTCGTCATAACGCCGAATGACGCGCTTTCGGCGCCGCTACCCTGAAGCATCTGTGTCATCTGCGTCATCTGTGGATACCTTGCATGATACGCTGACGGGACGGCGGGGGTGACGAATGATCCTGCAGGCGGTGACGACGGTCGCCTTTGTGCTGCACATCGGCGGCGGGACGGTGGGGCTGGTTTCGGGGACGACAGCGGCGATCGCGCGCAAGGGCGGGCGCGTGCACCGGGCGGCGGGCAACGTCTTTTTCGCCGCCATGCTGGTGATGGCGACCTTCGCCGCCTGGCTGGCGGTGGTGATGCCGGGCCAGATGGTCAATCTGTTCATCGCCGGTTTCGCCACCTACCTGGTGACCACGGCGTGGCTGACCGCGCGACGGGCGCCCGGGGCCACCGGCGTGGCCGAGAAAGTCGCCCTCGCCGTCGGCGCCCTTCTCACCGCGCCGTTCGTGATCCTCAGCTTTCAGCTCGTGGCGGGCCTGCCGCCGCTGTTCAAAAGCGCCGTGCCATACAAGGGGCCGGTGGAGATCGCCATCTGGGGCTTCACCGCCGTGCTGGCTGCCGCGACCCTCGGCGACGCCAAGGTGGCCCTGGCCGGCGGCATCGCCGGCGCGCCCCGGATCGCGCGGCACCTGTGGCGCATGTGCCTGGGGCTGACGCTGGCCGCCGGCTCGGCCTTCACCAACGGCGCGGCGCGGTTGCTGCCCGGCCCCTACCACGTGCCGCCGGCGTTCTTCCTGCCGCAGTTCCTGCCGCTGGGCCTGCTGGTGTTCTGGATGATCCGCGTGCGGTTCACCGGGTGGTACGGGCGGCGGGAGGCGACCTGATCACAATTTCCCTTTCAGAGACCGGATAAAAGTCCTATATAGAGCCCTCTAAACTGGTGTGGAGTGCGGCGATGACATTCATGGTTCTGGCCCGGACGGCGGCCAGCGTCTCGGAGCTGAAGAAGAATCCCATGGCCGCCGTGGAAGCGGGCGACGGGGCGGCGGTTGCCATACTCAACCGCAACGAGCCGGTTTTCTATTGCGTGCCGGCCAGGGCTTATGAAGCCCTGATGGAACGGCTGGAGGACGCCGAGCTCAACGCCATCGCCGACGCGCGCGCCGGCCAGGCGGTGGTCAAGCTCACCCTCGATGAGCTTTGAACTCGGCTTCCTGACCGAGGCGCTGAAGGAATGGCGCGCCCTGGACGGGAGCACGCGCGAACAATTCAAAAAGAAGCTAGCCGAACGGCTGGAGACCCCGCGCATTCCCTCGGCCAAGCTCTCGGGCGCCAAAGATCGCTACAAGATCAAGCTGCGCTCCGCCGGTTATCGGCTAGTCTATGAGGTGCGCGACACGACGGTGGTGGTGGTGGTCGCGGTTGGCCGGCGCGACAAGAACGCCGTCTACCGCGCGGCGGAGCGGCGGACCGGCGAGCCTTAGAGCGCCTTGCGTAGCTCCGACGTGTAGGGCGCATAGCCCGCGCGGGCGTAGATCTCGGCGGCGCGGCGGTTGCCGGTCAGATGGCCGATCCTGATCTGAGTGAGGCCCAGTTCGCGCGCCGCCTCCTCGCAGGCGGCAATCAGCGCCCGGCCGACGCCCTGGCCCCGCGCGGGCCCCTCCACGAAGAGCTCGGCGATATAGCCGGAGGTGCGCGCCTCCGGCACGAGGTAGACCAGGCCCTGCTGAACGAAGAACGCCGCCCAGCCGATGGCGCGGCCCTCCGCCTCGGCGATGAAGCCGCACCCCCGGTTCGCCGCCACGTGGGGCATGAGCGCCGCGTAGTGCTCGGCCGCCACCGCCGCGTCGAGCCGACGATCGGGCGCGATGGCGTGCTCATAGACCTGAGAGTCCAGGATGAACGCGAGGGCGGCGGCCTCGTCGGTCGTGGGGTCGAAGTCGCGGATGCGGAAGGTCACGGGGGTGTGGTTCCTGGTCGGCGCCTGCATCAGCCAATAGCCGGGCAAGAGCGTGAGGGACAGGAACATGGACTGCACCCCATCGGTGAGACAGTGTTCATGGGGACAGGTGTTGCGGTCACCGCCGATCCGAAAAGCGCGCCGCACACTTCGCCGTCGGGCCCAGACGGCGTATCTTGGCCCGTGCCCTCACAGGGGTTATCTACAAGGCATGACTCGGAAGCGCGCCAAGGCGGGGTCGGCACAGGGCAAGGGCTCGCAAGCCTCGATCAAGGGCGCCACCGTGACCGTCAGCCACGGCGGGCGGACGCGTTCCGTCTACAGCTTTGGCGGCGCTGTGCTCCGGAGCGCCAAGGGCCATGGCAAGCCGTCGCTCGAAACCCTTGAGCTGAGCCGCACGGCCATGCGGGAGCTGCGCGGCCGCCTGCTCAAACCCGGGGTCAAGCTGACCGAGCGTAAGGGCGTGCCGAAGTTCTATGCCGACGAGGCCGATCCGGGCGTCGTGGTGCGAGACCTCGACGGCAAGCGCGAACGCGGCAAATTCGAGAACGGGCAGTTCAAGGCCGTCGCGTGAACGCCCTGTCGACTTCGGTCGACGCGATACTCTCCATCCAGAGCGGCTCCGGCAAGCCGCTGGCCATCATTCTCGCGGGCCACAACGGGTCCGGCAAATCGACCATGTGGTACCGCCACCTGGCGCCGGCGCTGAAGACGCCCCTGATCAACGCCGACCGCATGATGCTCTCGATCCTGCCGGCGCTGAGCCGGAGGGGCCGGTTGCCCCCTTGGGCGCAGGACCTGCGCGACACCGACCTCAAGTGGATGACCGTTGCCCGGGAGAGCGTGGACTCCTTTGTGGTCAACGCCATGCAGGCCGGCGTGCCCTTCGGCTATGAAACGGTGTTCTCGCACTGGCGGGAACTGCCGGATGGCAAGATCGAATCCAAGATCGACCGCATCCGCGAGCTGCAGGCCGCCGGCTACTTCGTCCTGCTGTTCTTCGTGGGCCTGGCCAATGTGGATCTGTCGATCGGGCGAGTCCTCACCCGATACGCCTACGGCGGTCACACCGTGCCAAACGATCGTCTCCTGGCGCGCTTCCCAAAGACCCAGCATGCGATCGCCCAGGCGATCCCCGTCGCCGACGCCTCCATCCTGGTCGACAACAGCGCCGACGAAACCAAGGCCTTCACGGTGGCCCGGGTTCAGGGCGGCGACAACCTGCTCTTCGACATCCGCGCTGACGGTAGCGCGCCGCGGCGGATCACACGGTGGCTCGATAAGGTCGCTCCGCTCGGCGGTTGAGGCTGGCGAGGCGCTGGTTCTGCAACGTTATAACCCCTCACCCGGGCGCGCCTTTCGACGCGTCTCGACCTCTCCCGCCAGGAGAGATGAACGCGCGCGGGCTCACGCCGGTCCAGCGTTTGAAGGCTCGGGAGAAGGCGGCGGGTTCGGAGAAGCCGACGAGGTAGGCGGTTTCGTTGACCGACACCTTGCGGGCGGTGAGGTAGTCGACGGCCAGGCGATGGCGCAGGGCGTCGAGCACCGCTTCAAAGGTGACGCCCTCGGCCTTGAGACGGCGCCACAGAGTCTGGCGGCTGACGCCCATGCGGGCGGCGATGGCGTCCACGTTGGCGTCGCCGGTGTGCAGCAAGGGCATGAGGAGGCTCTCGACCCGGCCGCGCGTCGTCTTGGCGGCTTCGAGCTCGGCCAGCAGGGCGTCGGCGCGCTGGCTGAGGACCCCGAAGGCGTAGCGCGGCAGGCGGGCGACCTGGTGCGTCCCCCAGTCCGGATCGACGCGCATCGCGTTCCAGGCGGCGTCGAAGGCGACCGGGGCGCCCAGGATGCGTTCATATTCGCCGCCGTAGCCGGGGTCGGGATGGGTGACCTCGACGGCGGTGACCAGCGGCGTCGTCCCGAACTTGCGCGTGCCGCAGACGAGATGGGCGAAGGCGTTTTCGGTGAGGTCGGGGAAGGCGTTGGGGTCGCGGCGGGTGTCGACCATCCACGCCCCGCCGCGTTGAAAGCGGATCTGGAAGCGGTCGCCATCGGCCACGCCGTCGACCTCGACGATCAGCCGCACATAGCGGTTCAGCTGGGTGAAGGCCTCGGTCATGGTCGCCGCCGCCTCGCCGATCAGGCCGACGATGGAGAACTGGGCGACCTCGACCGCCTCGCCATAGTGCAGGGCCAGGGCCGGATCGCCGGTGAGGGCCTTGGCGGCGGCCATCAGGGCGACATAGCGGGCGAAGGGCAGGCGGTTGTCCTGGTCGTCGAGGATGTCGGCGTCGATGGCGGAGGCGGCCAGCAACGCGGGCCGGGCGGCGCCGCGGGAGACAGCGAAGTCGATCAGGGCGCGGGCGAAGCCGGCCGAGACGGTCGGCTCAGACATGCCCGCGGCCCGGCGTGTTACGCAGGATCAAGCGATCGGTCCGCCGCGTCATGGCCATCCGCCCCCGCCGGCCTAGGCTCGCCACCATGTCGCCGGTCCTCCTCCTTCATATCAGCGCGGCCAGCGTCGGCCTACTGACCGGAGCCGTGGCGCTGGTGGCGCGGAAGGGCGAAACGGCGCACCGGGCGGCCGGGCGGGCGTTCTCGCTGGCCATGCTGACCATGACGGCGGCGGCGGCGTGGCTCAGCGTCACCGTCCCCGGCCAGGGCGGCAATCTGCCGGGCGCGGTGTTCACCTTCTATCTGGTGGCGACGGCCTGGGCGACCATGCGGCGCCCACCGATGACCGTCGGACGGTGGGACAAGGCGGCGCTGGCCGTGCCGACCCTGGCGGCGGGCGTGATGATCTTCTTCACTTTCATGGCCGTCACCGACCCGGCCAGCCAGCCGATGAACGCCCCGCCCCTGCCGGCCTATTTCATCATGACGACGCTGATCTGCCTGGTGGCCGGGCTGGATCTCAAGGTGGTGATGGCCGGCGGCGTCGCCGGACGCGCGCGCCTGACGCGGCACCTGTGGCGGATGTGCGTGGGCTTTTTCGTCGCCACCGGCTCGTTCTTCCTGGGCAAACAGGCGCACATGCCGGCGATGGTGCGCGGCTCGCCGCTGCTGGTGCTGCTGGCGGTCGCTCCACTGCTGGCGATGGCGTTCTGGCTGGCGCGGGTGGGGATGAACAAGCGGGCGGTCGCGGCCTGATCAACGCCGCGGCGTCTCCGGCGCTCTTCCAGGAAACAACGCGTCATGGCCGGGCTTGTCCCGGCCGCCTATGAACACCGTCACCGTCAGAGCCAAATAGGTCCCCGGCACAAGGCCGGGGATGACGCGTTGATCAACCCGCGAGCGCTGTGCACCCGCCGCGTTGCTCACTCCGAACGCATTATTCCCGGATCAGGCGCCCGAGCTCGGGATCGTGCTCGATGCGGCGGATGAGGACGGCCTGGGCGATCAGCAGGCCGATGCCGGCGCCGTAACCGGAAAGGGCCCCGGCCGGATAGCGTCCGCCATGCGCCGCGGCCTGGGTCTGCCAGACGATGAAGCCTGCCAGGGCGACGAGCACGCCGACACCGGCCAGGACCGAAATGACGCTCTGGCCGAAGCCGGTGCGGTAGCTGATCCACAGGTGGCGGGTGAGGAGGCGCGAAAGCCCCGGCACGCCGAGGATCAAGCCGATGGAGACGGCCATGAAGCCGGCCGGAAAGACGACGGTGCGGAGGAGCTTCAGGGCTTGCGCCGCCGCCGGGAGGGCCCAGGCCTCGAGCGCGACGCCAAGGTAGGTCAGCGCGGCCACCGCGATCAGGGAGTACTGCATGCGCCGGAAGAGACGCCAGGAGCGGACATGGACCATCGCGCCATAGATGGCCACGGCGCGGGTCGGCGGCAATTGATCCGCAGATTTACGCGGATGAATACAGGGGGGCCGATAACGCAAATCCCGCGCGAAGCGCCCTAAGCATGCAGCCGAATGACGCGCCTTCGGCGCCGCCACCCGGCCCGATCGGTGAAATCTGCGGCCGCGAAACCTGCGTATTCCGCGGATCAATGACCTTCGAAGGCGACCAGGGCTTGCACCGGGACGCCGGCGGCGCGGAGGCGGGCGGCGCCGCCGAGCTCGGGCAGGTCGATGACGGCGCCCAGGCCGACCACCTGGGCCCCCGCCTCGCGCAGCAGATGGACGGCGGCAAGCGCCGTGCCGCCGGTGGCGATGAGGTCGTCGACCAGGAAGACACGCTCGCCGGGGTGGACGGCGTCCAAGTGCATTTCCATGATGTCGGCGCCGTATTCGAGAGCGTATTCCACCGCGCGGGTGGCGTGCGGCAGCTTGCCTTGCTTGCGCAGGGGCACGAAGCCGGCGGAGAGCTGGTGCGCCACCGCGCCGCCGAGGATGAAACCGCGGGCCTCGATGCCGGCGACCTTGTCGATCTTCATGCCGGCGAACGGCTGGACGAGTTCGTCCACCGCCTGGCGGAAGGCGCGCGCATCGGCGAGCAGGGTGGTGATGTCGCGGAACAGGATGCCGGGCTTGGGATAGTCGGGAATGGTCCGGATGGCGTCGGCGAGGTTCATTGGGAGCTTCCGAGCGTCGCGCTCTGTTCACCTCTCCCTCGCGGGAGAGGTCGAGACGCGCCGTGAGGCGCGTCCGGGTGAGGGGTCAGGGAAGGAAGCCGACTCCGCACGTTCCCTGACCCCTCACCCTCCCATGCCTCCGGCATGGGCCCCTCCCTCTCCCTCGAGGGAGAGGGGTTTGCGGCGCGGCCCGCGTTCATGCTCTGAGCACCCTGCCCGCCACGGCGGAGAGTTTTTCGATCATCGCCGGGTCGCGGGCTTCGGGGGTGGTGATCAGGGCGCCGTCGAGGGCGGTGTCGATGGGCGACGGCGCGCGCTCCGCCGGCAAGGCGAGGGCGAGACGGCGGACCAGATCGCGGGCCTTGGCGGAATTGGCGTGCATGACCTCAAGGATGTGGGCGACCTCCACGTGGGCGATCTCTCCGTGCCAGCCGTCGTAGTCGGTGACCATGGCGACGCTGGCGTAGGGCAGTTCGGCTTCGCGGGCGAGCTTGGCCTCGGGCATGTTGGTCATGCCGATGACGTCGCACCCCCACGAACGGTAGAGGGCGCTCTCGGCCTTGGTGGAGAACTGCGGCCCCTCCATGGCGAGATAGCAGCCGCCTTCGACGACGCGGGCGCCGGCGGCGCGGGCGGCGTCGGCCGCGAGGGCGCCGAGGCGCGGACAGACCGGCTCGGCCACCGAGACGTGGGCCACCAGGCCCGGGCCGAAGAAGCTCTTCTCACGGGCGAAGGTGCGGTCAATGAACTGATCGACGACGACGAAGGCGCCGGGCTCGATGGCTTCCCGCAGAGAGCCCACGGCCGAGAGCGAGAGAATGTCGGTGCAGCCGAAGCGCTTGAGGGCGTCGATGTTGGCGCGGGCGTTGACCTGCGAGGGCGGAAGGACGTGCCCGCGGCCGTGGCGGGGCAGGAAGGCCAGGGTCGCCGAGCCCAGGCGGCCGGTGAGCAGGGCGTCGGACGGGGCCCCGAACGGGCTGTCGACCGTCACCCAGCGGCGGTCCTCCAGGCCCTCGAGGTCATAGAGCCCCGAGCCGCCGATCACACCCAAAGTCCAAGTTTTCATTTCGCCTCCGCTCACGCGGAGCGCTATCGCATATGGCGGATGACAAACAAGAACGCGATGGTCGGGGGCGGCGTCCTCCCTCCCCTCGATGGGGAGGGCCATCGCGCGCGCCCGCCCCAAACAAAGAACATCATGGCCGGGCGTCAGTCCCGGCCACCCATGCTCACGGAATGCAGGGTGGTCGCGCCCAGCGCGGCCAGGGCAGAGCATTTCAGATGCGGCTGAAGCATCGAGCTTTGGCCATGCCGGGCATGGCCACTCAGCCTCACGCGCTCAATGGGTCCCCGGGACTGACGCCCGGGGATGACGGTGGGAAAGATATCGGCGCGGAGCATATACCCTCCCATCGAGGGGAAGCCCGATTCATACTCTCCCTCCTGCTCATCCTCACCGCCGGGACCGCGAGCGCGGGGGAGACGGCGTGCTGGCTGGACCACGGGGCGATCGTCGTGCCGGCGGCGTTCGGCGACATCGCGGGGGATTTCCTGCTCGACGCGTCAGCGCCGAAAAGCCAGCTGCATGTGACGGTGGCCAACAGCTTCGGGATCGTCACGCCGGAGGCGCGCGCCGACCTGCGCCTGGCGGGCGAGCGCCTGTCCGGCTTCGACATGAAAGTTGCCGATCTGGACGTTCAGGCGCGACCGCATGTGGCGGGCATCGCCGGAGTGATCGGCGCCGACGCCCTGGCGGGGTTCGTCACCGAGATCGACGCCAAGCCCTGCCGCGTGCGGCTGTCGCGGCGGCCCGGACGGCGCTGGCCCTTGCGCCTGGAACTGCGCACCGTCGGCGGCGCCCTGGCGGTGAAGGCGGCGATCTCGGATGGGGCGACAAGCCGGGCTGGCTGGTTCGCGGTCGCCACCGGCGCGCCGGGCGTGACGGTCGCCGATGCGAAGCTGACGCGCGATCCGCCCAAGGACGGCGATCCCGACTGGCCGCCGGCCAGATTGCGCGCCCTGTCGCTGGGCGGAGTGCTGTTCGAACAGGTTCCGGCGGGGGTGACGGCGGACGCGCCGGCCGGTCTCTCGGGGGCCATCGGCGAGGACGTGTGGCACGGCTGGCGGATGCGCCTCGATCCCCAGCGCGGACGACTGGAGCTGAAGCCGGTCAGGCGGTGAAGGGAATGTCCGTCAGGCCTTCGCCGCCCAGGAAGCTCACGGGCGCGCCGCCCTGGACCACGGGGACGCCCAGGAACTGCATGGCCCCGCCGGCGAAGCTGATGTCGGAGATCGGTATGCCCGGGTCGGCCTTGAGCTGGTGGGCGTCGCGAAGGGTCAGATGCAACACCATGTCGGCGCGGGCGAGGCCCTCGCCCTCGGCGATCTCGATCGCCCGGCGGAACACCTCGGCTCGCGGCTTGCGCTGGATGGGCTTTGCCCGCGGCTTGTCGCTGGTCATCTCGGCGTCTCTCGCGGGGCGTCCGGCCCCGCCGTCGCGGTCAGCGCACCGCCGACCGGCCGGGAGACTAGCACGCCTGAGGCGCGGCGGCGGCGCCCATTCGCGGCATCTTTCGCGCCGACGACCGATGTAGTGGAAATTTCGCCCGGCGCTGTGCTATGGCGTCTGACGTTGAACCCCGACGCCGGCCTCGGGGAAGGATGATCGAACGTGACCCTCGCCTCCGACCATACGGGCCTCGAGCCTCCGCACGACGCCGCCGAGACAGAGGATTTCCGCCTCTATCGCGCGCAGGCGGCGAGCTTTGAACGCCAGGCCGCCCTGGCCCGCCGGGCCGGCGCGCGCGCCGAATTCCTTGAACTGGCGCGGCTTTGGGGCAAGCTGGCCGACGAGACCGAGCGCGAGGCGCGCGGCAAGCCGCTTGCCATGGCGGGAAAAGGTCTTTAGCCTGATACAGTCAAATATCGACGGGCTCGGCCGCTCTCCACCGCTCTTTCGAAGGATTGAGCTCCGGACTCGACCCTAATCTCATCGAAATTCTGATATGCTGGGCCGGTGGTCTGTGCATAAACTCAATCGAAGGAACTACAACTATGTCTACCGGAACCGTGAAGTGGTTCAATGGCCAAAAAGGCTTTGGCTTCATCCAACCTGACCAGGGCGGCAACGACGTTTTCGTCCACATTTCCGCCGTCGAGCGCGCGGGCCTCAGCGGCCTGACGGAAGGCCAGAAGGTCTCCTACGAGCTCGAACAAGACCGCCGCAGCGGCAAGACTTCGGCCGGCCAACTGCAGTCGATCTAAGGCGGGTGCGCTCGGCCTAGCCGCACGCGCTCAGCTTGACATCAGCGTCATCTCCAGGGCGTCCGCCCTGGGGATGACGTTTTGCATTCCGCCGCAGAGATTGACCGCGCGCGCCGCCTTGCCTTGAGGGCGCATTTGCCCTAGAGACCGCGCCTTCGTTTCGAGCCGCCTGGCCCAAAGGCATGCCACGGCGACTTTTGTCACCTCCCTCCATGAGGACCGAAATGCCCAAACTGAAGACCAAGTCAGGCGCCAAAAAGCGCTTCAAGATCACCGCGACCGGTAAGATCAAGGCCGGCGTCGCTGGCAAGCGCCACCGCCTGATGAGCCACAGCTCCAAGTACATTCGCCAGAACCGCGGGACCAAGGTGATGAGCGAGTCCGACTCGCGCATCATCGCCTGCTATCTCCCCTACGGCCTGTAGGAGGATCTCATGGCGAGAGTGAAAAGAGGCGTCACGTCCCATGCCCGGCACAAGAAGGTGCTGGAGCAAGCCAAGGGCTTCTGGGGCCGGCGCAAGAACACCATCCGCACGGCCAAGGCCGCCGTCGACAAGGCCGGGCAGTACGCCTACCGCGACCGCAAGGTGCGCAAGCGCTCGTTCCGCGCCCTGTGGATCCAGCGCATCAACGCCGCGGCGAGGCAGGAAGGCCTGACCTATTCCCGATTTACCCACGGCCTTGAACTGGCCGGGATCGACATCGACCGCAAGGTTCTGTCGGACATAGCGGGCGCCGATCCGGCCGCGTTCAAGGTCATCGCCGACAAGGTCCGCGCCGCCCTGGCTGCTTAAGGATCGATCTCCCCCCGCATGCGGGGGGCGTACGACCCCCCGGGTCCGACCGAAGGTCGGCCCGAGGACAGGCTCCAGTCGGGAGGGGGGCGAGGGCCGGCGCTTTGCTGCTTGCCCCCTCCACCACTTCGTGGTCCCCCTCCCCCGCTTCGCGAGGGAGGAGCGGCCCGGGATCCCAGCCCATGACCGACAATTCAAACCCCGAAGCCGAGCTCGCCGCCCGCATCGCCGCCGCGGGCGACCTCGCCGCGCTGGAAGCCGTCCGCCTGGAGGCGCTGGGCAAGAGCGGGACGATCTCCGCCCTGCTGAAATCGCTGGGCGCCATGAGCCCGGACGAGCGGCGGGTGGAGGGTCCGCGCATCAATGGCCTGCGCGACCGCGTCGCCGGCTTGATCGCCGAACGCCGCGCCGCCCTGGAGGCCGCCGCCCTCGACGCCGAACTCAATGCCGGCGCCCTCGACCTCTCCCTGCCCGGGGCCGCCCGGCGCCGCGGCTGCGTCCATCCGACCATGCAGGTGATGGACGAGATGATCGCCATCTTCGCCGAGATGGGTTTTTCCGTCGCCGAAGGGCCGGACATCGAGGACGATTTCCACAACTTCACCGCCCTGAACTTCCCGCCGAGGCATCCGGCGCGCGAGCTGCACGACACCTTCTTCCTGCGCCCCGACGCGGCGGGCGAGCGCAAGGTGCTGCGCACCCACACGAGCCCGGTGCAGGTGCGCGCCATGCAGCGGACCAACACCCCGCCGCCGGCGCCGTGGATCGCCAGCGGCCAGACGCCGCCGATCCGGATCATCTCTCCCGGGCGCACCTATCGGATGGACAGCGACGCCACCCACACGCCGATGTTTCACCAGATCGAAGGCCTGGTCATCGACCGCGACATCCACATGGGACACCTCAAGTGGACACTCGACGCCTTCGTCGCCCGGTTCTTCGAACTGCCCGGCGTGGTGACGCGCTTTCGGCCGCACCATTTCCCGTTCACCGAGCCCTCGGCGGAGATGGACGTGCAATGCGAAGTCTCGGGCGGCGAGGTGAAGATCGGCGTCGGCGAGGAGTGGTCGGAGATCGTCGGCTGCGGCATGGTGCACCCCAATGTGCTGCGCAACTGCGGCCTCGATCCCGACGAATGGCAGGGCTTCGCCTTCGGCTTCGGCGTCGACCGCCTTGGTCGGCTGAAATACGGCATGCCCGACCTGCGCGACATGTTCGCCTCGGACACCCGCTGGCTGGCGCACTACGGCTTTTCGGCCTTCGCCGCGCCGACCCCAGCGTCGGGGCTGAGCTAATGGGGCGGGCATCAAGCAACCTCCCTCCCCTTGATGGGGAGGGTGGACCGACCGCAGGTCGGGACGGGCGGGGTGGCCGCTCCACCCCCTCCGGCGCTTCGCGCCACCTCCCCCATCAAGGGGGAGGAGAGGATTTCGCGCTATGAAATTCACCCTCTCGTGGCTCAGGGAGCATCTGGAAACGCGGGCCTCGCTCGGCGAGATCGTCGAGGCCATGACCATGGCTGGATTGGAGGTCGAGCATGTCGCCGATCCGGCGGCCAAGCTCGCCGCCTTCACCGTGGCCAAGGTCGTATCGGCGGCGCGCCATCCCAACGCCGACCGTCTGTCGGTGTGCCAGGTCGACACCGTCGACGGCCGCAAGGAGATCGTCTGCGGCGCGCCCAATGCGCGGGCGGGGCTGACCACCGTCTACGCCCCGATCGGGACCTATATTCCGGGTTCCGGCATCACCCTGGAGCCGCGCGCCGTGCGCGGCGTGGTCTCCAACGGCATGCTGTGCTCGGCGGCCGAGCTGGAGACGGCGGAGGAATCCGACGGCATCCTGGAGCTCGATGACGCTCTCGCGGTGGGCGCCAGCGCGGCCGAGGCCCTGGGGCTGGAAGCGGTCGTCGACTTCGAGGTGACGCCCAACCGGCCCGACTGGCTGGGGGTGCGCGGCATCGCCCGCGATCTGGCCGCCGCCGGGGTGGGCAAGCTCAAGTCCGATCCGGTCAGCCAGACAGCGGGCGCCTTCCCTTGCCCGATCGACATCCGCTTGACGGCGCCGGCGGCGTGCCCGGCCTTCGCCGGCCGCTTGATCCGTGGACTGAAGAATGGTCCCTCGCCCGACTGGCTGCAGGGCCGCCTGCGCGCCGTGGGCCTGCGTCCGATCAACGCCCTGGTCGATGTGACCAACTTCATCACCCATGACCGCGCCCGGCCGCTGCACGTCTATGACGCGGCCAAGATCGCCGGCGGCTTCATCGAGGCGCGGCTGGGTCGCGCGGGGGAAACCGTCGCCGCACTCGACGGCAAGACCTACGCCGTGACCGACGAGACCTGCGTCATCGCCGACGGCTCGGGCGCCATTGGCCTTGGCGGCGTCATGGGCGGGGTTTCGACCGGCTGCTCGGAAGCCACCACCGACGTCTTCATCGAGAGCGCCTGGTTCGATCCGATCGTGACCGCCCAGACCGGGCGCGAGACCGGCATCGTCTCGGACGCGCAGTATCGCTTCGCCCGCGGCGTCGATCCGGCCTCGCTGGTTCCGGGAATCGAGCAGGCGACGGCGCTGATCCTGGCGCTCTGCGGCGGGGAGGCGTCCGACGTCGTCCTGGCCGGAACGCCGCCGGCCGCGCGGCCGCCGTTCCCGTTCGAGGCCAGCTATGTGACCCGGCTCTCGGGCCTCGAGATTCCTGACGCGCGGGTGTGGGAGATTCTGGCCGCGCTCGGCTTCACGCGGCAGGGCGACCTCGTCCAGCCGCCGACCTGGCGCCCGGACGTCGAGGGCAAGGCGGACCTGGTCGAAGAGGTGGCGCGCATCGCCGGCTACGGCGCCCTGCCCGCCACGCCCCTGCCCGAGATCGCTCGCGCCGCCGGCGGCGTGCTGACCGTCCGCCAGGGCCGCATCCGCGCCGCCCGCCGGGCGCTGGCGGCGGCCGGCTATCAGGAGGCGATCACCTGGAGCTTCACCGCCCGGGCGACGGCGGCCCTGTTCGGCGGCGGTGAGGCCGCCCTGGTGTTGGAGAACCCGATCGCCGCCGAGCTCGACTGCATGCGGCCCTCGATCCTGCCGGGTCTGATCGAGGCGGCGGGACGCAACGCCCGGCGCGGCTTTCCCGACGTCGCCCTGTTCGAGATCGGGCCGGTGTTCGCCGGCGACACCGGCGCCGACCAGAGAACGGCCATCGCCGCCGTGCTGGCCCCTCACGCCGGCAAGCGCTGGGACGGGCGGCCAGGCGATGACCTGTTCACCGTGAAGGCCGATTTGCTGGCGCTGCTGGAGGAGATCGGCGCGCCGGTCGCTTCGCTGCAGACCGTTCAGGGCGATCCGCCCGCCTGGTGGCGGCCCGGATGTTTCGCGCGCCTGGCGCTCGGCAAGGCGACGGTGGCGGCCTTCGGCGAGATCCATCCGCGCACCCTGGCGGCGCTGGATGTGGAGGGTCCGGTCTACGCCTTCGAGGCCTTCGTGGAGGCCGTGCCCGAGGGACGGCGCAAGGCCGCCAAGACCAAGCCCGCTCTGAAGCTTTCGCCGATGATGCCGCTCACCCGCGACTTCGCCTTCGTCCTGCCGCGCGAAACGCCGGCCGGCGAGCTGGCGCGCGCCGTGGCCGCCGCCGACCGGGCGCTGATCGCCGCGACGCGGGTGTTCGACGTCTATGAAGGCAAGGCCGTCGGCGAAGGCGAGAAGTCGGTGGCCGTGGAGGTGACCCTGCAGCCGGTGGAGCGCACTCTGACTGACGCCGACATCGAGGCGGTGTCCGGCAAGATCGTCGCCGCCGCGGCCAAGGCGGTCGGGGCGAAGCTGAGGGGGTAGGGGCTAAGACGACGCGTTCGATCCGCGGCTCGATAGATCGCCTGGAGGGGGCGGCGCTAGTGACCGCCTTCGACGGTGGGCTCAACTGATCGCCGCAACACACTCCGCGAACGTCTCCGCAGGTGTCTTGTAGAGCAAGGTGTTTCTTGGCCGTTCGTTGAGTTGTCGAGCGATGGCGCTGAGCTTGGCTTGGCTATGCAGGGATAGATCCGTTCCATGAGGCAGATACTGGCGCAGCAGTCGGTTGGTGTTCTCGTTAGAACCACGTTGCCAGAGAGATCGAAGGTCGCAGAAATAGACCTCGACGTCCGCTTCCCGGCGTGACGCCGACAGCCGCTTACGACCCAAAGAGACATTAGGGAATGATCGGCTATCGACCTACAGCTGACCTAAGACCCTAATTCATCGATAGGCCCAGGGTCGGTCAGGCTTCGCGCCAGCGAAAATCCAGTCAGTCACGTGAGACCGTTCGTCCGAGGCGCTGTCAGTCCCCGCCGGCCAGGGCTTTGATGAGTGGCCCGAGATGGCTCTCGAAGCGGCGCCAGCGGCCGACGGACGACGAATAGATCGGCTGGCGCACCTGCCAGCTGCTGGGCGTGCCGACGTGTCGGTCCATCTCATAGAAGCGAAGGCAACCCTCCTCCCAGTCGAGCCCCAGGAAGTCGATGATCTTGCGGACGTGTCCTTCCAGATCCGCCACCAGATCCTCGTAACACACCTCCAGGATGGGGAGGTCCAGCGTCGCCTTCCAGATATCCCCCAGATGTTCGATCTGGCGGATCGCGAAGCCGCAATCGGAGAGGTCTGTGGACCACAGATTACCGCGCCCGAAATACATGGTGTGGTTGGACACACCGACGTCCCGACCATCCCGCCGGCAGCGGATAATGCGGGCTTTTGGAAACAGGGCCGCGATGAAGCCAAGGCGCATGATGTTAAGCGGGGTTTTGTCGACCACGCGGTGCGCGCCAGCCGAGATCCCCGTCAATCGGGCGGCGTGCCTCTCAGCCTCGGCGCGGGCGAATTGGGCGTCCCAATCTCCGATGCGATCCCGACCGGGGTTATGAGACCCGATCGTCTGGGCGGCCAATTGCATGGCGCGAAGCTCGCCCGCCCCGACGACCTTCGAATGGGCGGCGCAGATCTGTTCGACCAGGGTCGTCCCGGATCGTGGCAAGCCGACGACGAAGACCGGCAGTTCGGTGTCCACGCTCCACCCACGGACACCGTTGGCGAACTCAGCGGCCAGCCGGCCCTCAATCAGCGCGACATGATCGACGAGCTCCTTGCGGTCGAAGGCTTCGCCGGCGGCGCGCCGCGATTTGACATATAGGGCATTGGCTTCGTCAAAGCGTCCGAAGGCGGCGTCATATTCCTTGGCGCGGTCGAGGAGATCGCCAAGCGCAAAGCCGGCCTGAACGCGATACAGCGGCAGGTTCGAGCCATCCGCCGCGAGCCTGGCGAGGTGCTTACGGGCCGCAGGACTATCTTCGAGTGCGCCCATCCGGACCAGGGCCTGCAGGGCCAGAGCGTAATCCGGTCGGATGACGAGCGCCTCGCGAAACTCGACTTGAGCCAGATCGAAACGGCCGCTGTCGCGAAAGGCGCATCCGCGACGAAACCTGATTTCCGCGGATCGCGGATTGAGAGACACCGCCCGGTCGAAGATTTCCACGGCGGCTCGCGCATCGCCGCCGCGTTCGATGACATCACCCAAGGCGGCGAGGAGAAGGGCGTCGTTCGGCCTTCTATCGACCGCCCGGCGATAAAACGTCTCCGCCTCATCGAGCCGCTCGGAGTCGCTGAGCAGGGACGCCAGTCCCATGATGCAACGGAGGTGCTCCGGATCGATCCCGAGACCCGATCGGAAGGCGGTTTCGGCCTCGCCCAGCCGGTTCATAGCCCGAAGGGCGTGGCCTCGAGCGAAGAGCGCCTCGACGGATTTCGGCTCGAGCGCGATCGCCACCCGGGCGTGGGATAGCGCCAATTCGTTCTTGCCAGCGGTGGCCAACAGCCGCGCGCGGCGCGCATGAGCGTCGGCGAAATCAGGTGCGGCCAAGAGCGCCTTCTGGCAGGCGTCCCGGGCTTCTTCGGCGCGGCCGGCCGTCTCGAAGGCTTCGGCGAGGTTAAGCCACGCCTGGCCGTGGCCAGGCATCAGGCGCACGGCCCGCCCGATGATCCGGATGGATTCGTCGACCCGGCCCTGCTCGAAGGCCAGAGCTCCGAAGAGGTTCAAGGCGTCGACGTGATCGGGGTCAGCTTCCAGGGCGCGTTTGTAGAGGGCGTCTGCCTCATCGAACCGGCCGGATCGGTGCGCCTCAAGGGCGGCGACAACGAGTGAGTCGGCGTCGCCTCTCGCCGTCTGAGACATGCGAAGACGTGGCTCCGAGCCCTTGGCGACGGAACGGCGAGATTTTGAACTCATGACCTAGCGGGCTCCGGCGGCGCACTCTGCTGGCGCCGCCGGCCGCCGATTTCAAGAACCGGTCAGGCTGTGAGGGTCGCCTTGCGACGGCTACGCACCATGGCGCCCAGACCGGCGAAGCCCGCCAGCATCAAAGCCCAGGTTGCGGGCTCTGGCACGGAGGAGGTAGCTATGCTGCCAATCTGAATCGTCAGCGGTGTGTCGACGTCGAGATCGCCTAGAACGTCCGTAAATGTGCCGCTGTAGACATTCGTGCCGATGGTGATCGTGACTGTCGCGCTTCCGTCGCTTCCGGGGGTCGTTGACTCATTGTCGCCCAGATAGAACTGGCCAGTGGTCGCGCCGGCGGCCAGCGCGCCGAAGTCCTCACTCCCACCCAGATAGCTTCCGGTGACCGACACGTCGGTAAAGGCGACCGAGCCAGTATTTTCGATGTCGATGACCGCTCCGTCCGAGGTAACTTCGGGCGGAACGCCAGTGTAATCATAACCTTCGAACACGACCGCGTTGGCGGCGGCGCTATTCGCGGCGGCGGCGCCAGCCAAGGCCGCGACAGCGATCACGACTGTGGTCAGTTTCATCCCAGTTCCCCTGTTAGTCCCTGGCGCCGGAAGCCCGTTCGCCATTATGTCGCCTCTATCAACAGACGTTCCCACCGTAACACAAGACCTAAATTGTCGCATCTGGACACATTCTGCCACAAATTCGCCTTTAAGCTCTACCGTGCCGGGATACGCCACCTTAGCGAGCAGTGGCGGGGAAGAGCGGAGCGTTGGCGGCCGACGCCCAGTGCGACCCCTGTGTTGATGGTTCACAGCCCCCTGCGGACAGCCCACTAAGGCTTGACTGAACCCCCCACTTTTGTGTCCCAAGTCGTAACGAACCGCGCCGGGTGCTGGCGCTTTCAGTCGATAGCTCTCCCGTCCGCTTCCCGGGCGAAGGAGTAGGCCCTTCAAGATCGGACGTCACGCGCTCGGCGCGCGTTCCGCTGCTTCTGTCGCCGCCCGGGATGCCGCGCTGAGCTTCTCGATCGCGCCAGAGCGGATCAGCTCGCGGCGTTCCTCCAGCCCCCTGAGCAGCTCCACCAGGATGCGCGCCGCGTGCTCCTGTCTCTGGATCGCGGTCCAGTAGGCGGCCACGTTGACGTTTGCCGCGATCGGGTCGGCGATGCCCGTGCCCGGCAGCAGGTTCTCCAGAAAGAAGAGCGCCGGCACGAGCGCGCAGTCGGCCAGGGTGACGCGGCCCAGGCAGGCGAAGCCGTCGCGGCCCATCATCCGGTCCAGCGCCTTGGTGTTGCTCGCCAGCTGGCCGCCCAGCAGCGCGACGATGCCTTCGTTGCCGGTGGTGACGGGGGTCTGGGCGGCGAGGACGCGGGTCTGAACCGCGAGCATGAAGGTGTTGTTCACCAGGTAGATGTCGCCGACGTGCGCCAGGGTGCGGATGTGGGCGTTCTCGCGGGGCGTCGCGCCCAGCAGCGACGGCTCGGGATAAATCTCCTCGAGATACTCCGCGATCACGTCCGACTCCGGCATCGCCTCGCCGTCGATCTCCAGCAACGGGATGCGGCCGATCGGATGGTCTTCGTAGAACTTCGGCGTGCCGTAAGTCGGCGGCTGCTCGATGGCGATGTCGATGAGACCCTTGGCGTAGATCTGCATCCGCACCCGCGCCGAGTAGGGACTGAGATCCCAGGAAAAGAGCTTCATCGTCATCACGCTTCCTCATTCGCGTCAGGCCTGACTAGAGCGGGACTCGTTCAGCTAAGCGGTCGCCTGACATCTTCCCACCGGCAAACTGACGATCGCTCGTCGGCGGATAGGTGGTTATCCGGAAACCGATTGCGCTGCGAATGCGGTGCGTTGGGTCAGCCAGTTCGTCCGCCATCGGCGCCAGGCGGGCGCGGCTGGAGGCTGCCCGCTTCTTGCAGCTTCATCGAGATCGCAAGATGGAGCCCCGGCGGGCCCGCCGAGACGGACGACCTTTCTCGGAGGCTTCCAGAATTGCATTGCCTTAGATGCAAATTAGATCAACGACGGTAGCAGAGGCCGAGTCCGTTTTCGTCGGAATCTGGTCCTAACCGCCGCGCGGCCTTCCGGGTTAGGTTGGACCCATGAACTCGCCCTCTCCCCGCCGTATCGGCTTCGTCTGTTTCGACGGCTTGACCGCCCTGGACCTGGTCGGCCCGCTCGAGGTGTTCGGCAACGCCAATGACCTATCGGATCACGGGTCCCCGATCTACCAGACCGCGCTAGTCGCCCCGACGCTCGCCCCCTGCGCCTCCGACATCGGCCTCATCCTGCAGCCCCACTTCGCCTTTGCAGACGCCGGCCGGTTCGACACCATCGTTGTCCCAGGTGGTCCAGGCCTGCGCGAGCCGGCGCTGAATGCGACCGTAGCGGCGTGGCTGAGCCGCGAGGCGCCCCACACCCGGCGACTGGTCTCAGTCTGCACCGGTCTGTATGGATTGGCCGCCACCGGCCTGCTCGACGGCCGCCGGGCGGCGACCCACTGGCGCTTCGCCGCCGATGCGGCCGTGCGGTTCACGGCGGTCGGGATCGACGCCGACAGCCTCTACCTGGAGGATCCGCCCTTCTTCATCAGCGCCGGCGTCACAGCAGGCGTGGATCTCGCGTTGGCGATGGTCGAGCATGACCACGGCCCGGGGCTTGCGCTCAAGGTCGCGCGCGAGCTTGTGGTGTATTTCAAGCGTCCCGGCGGCCAGCGGCAGTTCTCCGAGCCGCTGCGGTTCCAGGCCCGCGCGGCGGACCGGTTTGCCGACCTGGTCGCTTGGCTCCCGGACCACCTGCAGGAGGACGTCACGGTTGCGGCGCTGGCGCGCCGCGTGAACATGGGCGCCCGCCACTTCGCCCGGGCGTTCAGGGCAGCGTTTGGTCTGACCCCCGGCGACTATGTGGAAGCCCTGCGCCTCGACCACGCGCGCCAGCGGCTGGGCGCGCGCAACCAGACCGTCGAGAGTGTGGGCCATTCGCTCGGCTTCCGCAGCGCCGACGTGTTCCGTCGCGCGTTCGAGCGCCGCTACGCGGTCACCCCCAGCGCCTATCGCGCACACTTCGCGACAGAGGCGCGCGCCGCCGCCGGGGCACCCGGATGATCCACCGGTCGCGCCGCGTCGTCGCGTTCGCAGCGCCCATGGTCGCGGGGCTGCTCGTCGCGGCCGCGCCTTCGCCCGCCTTGCTGGAGGCCGCCATGCACGGGCGCACGGTCCCGGCGATGGCCCTGGTGATCATCCGCCATGGGAAGATCGTCGAGGAGGCCGTCCGCGGCGTGCGCAGCAGCGTCGACGTAGCGCCCGCGCGGCGCGCCGACCTGTGGCACATCGGCTCTGACGCAAAAGCGATGACGGCGACCATGATCGCCCGCCTTGTCGAGCGAGGCATCCTGTCCTGGGATGCGCCGCTCGAACGGCTCCTGCCCGAACTCAGGACCGAGATGGACCCGGGCTACCGGAAGGTGACGCTGCGCGAGCTGCTGTCCCATCGCGCGGGCCTACACGACGAGATCGACAGCGATGTCTACGAGGCCTTCTATTCCGATCGCCGTCCGCTACACGACCAGCGCCTGGCCTATGTGCGCATGGCGCTGAAGTCCCCACCGGCTTACCCGCCGGGGACCGACGCCCGATACAGCAATCGCGGCACAATCATCGCCGAGGACGCGACCGGCCTCTCCTACGAAGCGCTAATGCAGCGGGAGGTGTTCGGCCCGCTCGACATCCGCTCGGCTGTCTTCACGCCGACCCGGCCCGGCGACCTCACAGGACACGAAGGCGGCAAGCCCCAGTTCGGACCGCACGCCGACAACCCCCCGGTCGACCGCCCTGCGGGCGAGGTGCGTCTGACCATGGACGATTGGGCGCGGTTCGCCATCGATCAGATGGAGGGCGAGCGCGGTCGCGGAAAGCTACTGAAAGCGGAGAGCTACTACGAACTGCACACCGGCCAAGGGGGCACGATCTACGGCCTGGGCTGGGGCGTACGGCCGACGCTCGACGGCGTCGACGGCCGCTTCCTCACCCACGGTGGCTCCAACGGCTGCTGGCTCGCCCGCATCGTGCTCGCGCCTGACACCGAGGACGGGTTCCTCATCACCGCCAACAGCGCCGATGGCGGCGCCGACAAGGCCGAAGCGGAGATCGAGACCGTCCTGGTCCCCACACTTGGCCGCGCGGGGCGCTAGGACCGTCGCGGTCGTTTCCGACGCCTTCCAGCCGCAGGAGTGGGTCCCCTGGCCCCGGGCGCGCGCCCTGATTGCCCGGGCGCTGTGCTCGCCTTGCGGCTATGCCGCCATGGAGGAATGCACCCACGACTTTCAGTGCGTCAAACCGATCTCGCCAAGATCGTCCTGAACCACGCCGTGGCGATGTTGGCCCCAGGCACGGCAAAGTAACGGACCTCTGCTGAGCCGCGCTTGCCGAAGCGAGGATCAACGTGCGCATTTTGGTTGGGTTACGCGGGCGCCGCGAGCCCCCCGGAACGCCCGCACTGCACCCCAAGCCGACCTGGCGAATGTCTGCTTTCCGGTGTGGTCGTGGTGGCCGCTTCCGTTGGCGCCTTCGATCGGTTCGCTGAACTGATCCCGATCGCGAAGCACGCTGGAGCCTGGGTGCATGTGGACGGCGCCTTCGGTCTCTGGGCGCGCGCGAGTCCCGAGCGTCGCCATCTCGCCGACGGGGTCGAAGGCGCCGATTCCTGGGCTACGGACGCTCACAAATGGCTGAACACGCCGCAAGACAGCGGCGTGGCCTTCGTGAGTGACGCGCAAGCCCACCGGGCCGCGATGACCCTGAGCGCGAGCTATATGGCGTCGAGCGACGCGGCGCGGGACGAGATCAATTGGACGCCCGACTGGACAAGGCGCGCCCGCGGCTTCGCCGTCTACGCCGCGCTTCGGGAGTTAGGTCGAGACCGTGTAGCGGCCTTGATCAATCGTTGCTGCATACATGCCAGCGCGTTGGCTCGCGGCATCTCTGTATTGCCTAACGTTGAGTTGATTGCAGCTCCGACGCCGAACCAGGGCTTGGTCCGCTTTCTCGATCCGAACTCGTCGCACGAGACGGATCATGACCTTCGGACGGACGCGGTGATCCAGGCGATCAACGACACCGGCGAAGCGTTTTTCAGCGGCGCTGCGTGGCAGGGTCGCCGCGTCATGAGGATCAGCGTCTGCAACTGGCGAACGAGCGCGGCGGACGTGGAGCGCACGATTGACGCCGTTGCATCCGTGCTGAACGGCTAAACGGGCACGGGCATGGCGAACTTGGATTTGGATCAGCGCGGTCTGGAGCTTCGCCGACGACAGGCGCGCCTCTAGCGACGTCAATGTCGGCTCGCCACTCGTTGCGGTCGTTAGCGGCTCAGAAGACGCGGATGGGGCCGGGATACCCGGCTAGGACCCGGTCGGTGGTCAGCAGGGTGAAGCCTTCGCTCATCGCCTGGGCGACGAGCAGGCGGTCGAACGGGTCTTTGTGGACGGGAGGCAGGGCGGCGACCGCGGCGCCGTGCTCGGAAGTGACGGGTAGCTCCAGATAGCCGTTGTCGATCAGGGCGCGGCGGAGCATGCGCGGCTCGAACTTGAAGTCGGCCCGCCCTTGGGCGAACTTGATCGCCACCTCCCAGATGCTGGCGGCGCTGAAGTAAATCCGGTTCGCGGGGTCGCTCATCAGCGCCGCGGCCTCGCGGACGCGCGGCCCCTCCGACGACTCCGCCGCCCACAGCAGGAGCTGCGTGTCCGGCAACAGATTCAAGGTTCGTTCAGGCCGAACATCTCCAGGATTTCCTCCTGGAACATGGTGTTGAAATCGTCCGGAACGCTGACCTGGCCGGCGAGAAAACCGAACCGCCGCTGCTGCGGCTGCTCCGGCGCGTCGATGGCCACGACCTTGACCATCGGCTTGCCGGCCTTGGCGATCACGAATGGCTCGCCGCCCGCCGCCTGTTCGACGAGCCGGGACAGATGGGTCTTGGCCTCGTGGATGTTGACCGTGCGCATGGGTTGACCTGGTTAGTCTAGTCCGGTGAACTTAGTTCAAGCGGATCGGCGGGTCAAACCGCCTTGGCGTCGAACGCCGCGCGCGCCGCCTCGATCGCCGGGATGTGGGCCTGGGCCCAAGCGCCCAAGCCCTGCACCGGTTCGAGCAGCGAAAAGCCCATCGGCGTCAGCTCATAGTCAACGCGCGGCGGGATGGTGGGGGTCACCGTGCGGCGGACCAGGCCGTCGCGCTCGAGGCCGCGCAGGGTGAGGGTCAGCATGCGCTGGGAGATGCCGTCGACCTGGCGCTTGATGTCGTTGAAGCGGCGCGGACCGCCGCCCAGCAGCATGACCACCAGCACGGTCCATTTGTCGCCCACGCGCGAGAGGATGGCGCTGACCTTCCGGCATTGCATGGTGACGTGCTGGAAGGCGCCCGGGTCGGAGACGGTTACATCCATGTGCCTCAGGTTCCTGAAAAGTGCCTTCTTGCGCCCCGCCTAGGTGGTTACATAAGTACGCTGCAGTCACAATTCCATACCGAGGTATAGCAATGAAACTCCTTCACGTCGACTCCAGCATCCTGGGCGCGGGCTCCGTCAGCCGTCAGGTCACGGCCGCCATCGTCGATTCCCTGATCGGGTCCGGCCAGCCCCTGACCATCACCTATCGCGACCTGGCCGCCGATCCCCTCCCCCACCTGACGCC
>Ga0302314_10001946_pt1 | contig 38573 bp, 29 predicted proteins | sample III_Palsa_N2_3_FD_200533 | JGI IMG/M metagenome (GOLD analysis project Ga0302314, IMG submission 200533) | Peat permafrost microbial communities from Stordalen Mire near Abisko, Sweden - III_Palsa_N2_3 | ecosystem: Environmental > Terrestrial > Soil > Palsa > Peat permafrost | place: Sweden...
CGCTACTCCGCAAACGCGTCATCCTTCACCCCGCGTAACCCCCGTCACAAAATTCGCGCAAGAGCCCGGAAAATAATCCGCCATCATCGCTCCGCCGTCGGGGGACCGGCGGGGAGGCGGACGACAGCGCGCAGCCCCGGTGCGGGCTCGGCCGCGTCCAGGTGAGCGGTCCCGCCGTAGGCCTGGGCGGTCGCCCGGACGATGGCCAGCCCCAGCCCCGCGCCGCCGGCGTCCTCGCCGTCCCGGTGACGGGCGTCATCCAGGCGGGCGAACCGGTCGAAGACCCGCTCCCGGTCGGCTTCTGGTATTCCCGGGCCGTCATCGGTGACGGTGAGCTCGACCCGCTCGCCCGACCGCCCGACCGACACCGACACCGACACCGACACCGCGACCGCGGACCGCGCGTACCGCACCGCGTTGTCGACGAGGTTGACCAGCATGCGGTCGAGCGGCTCCCGGCTCCCGGCCACGAGGCACGGGGCGGCCTCGGGTCCTGGCCTCGCCGCCTCCCGCGTCGCCGTCGCCGTCGCCGTCGCCGTCGCCGTCGCCGTCACCCGTGTCACCCGCACCGGAACCCGCGCCCCGGTGTAGCGCCCGACGACCACGTCGGCCAGGTGCCCCAGGTCGACGGCGGTGCCCGGCCGGGCGTTCGCGGCCTGCTCATCCAGCTGGGCGAGCAGGAGAAGGTCCTCGGCCAGGCAGGAGAGCCGCAGCGTGTCGGTGAGGACGTCGCGGGCCGTCTGCGCCCAGTCCTGGCCGGCCGGGTGATCGAGCGCCACCTCGAGCTGGGCGCGGATCGACGCGATGGGGGAGCGCAGCTCGTGCGCGGTGTCGGAGACCAGCGAGCGCTGCCGCTGCTGGGCGCCGGCCAGCCGGGACAGCATGTCGTTCAGCGTCAGCGCGAGGAGCCGGACCTCGTCCCGCGCCTCGGGAACCGGCAGGTCGGCGGGCACGCCGGTCACCGTGACCTGGGCGGCGCCGCGCTGCAGCAGGCCGATCGGGCGCAGGGTGGAGCCGACCACCAGCCAGATCGCCCCGGTGAAGACGAGAAACAGCACCGGCGTGCCGAAGACCAGCGCGTGCCCCACTACCCGGAGGCTGTCGGCGGCGGAGCTGTAGGGCACGGCCGCGATCACCAGGTCCCCGTTGGCGCTGCGCACGACCGCGACCCGGAGCAGCGACGGCATGTCGAACGGTGCCCCCTGGACGAGGACGCCGGAGTCGCCGTCCGCCAGGGCCTCGGCCTGCGGCCGGGCCACGATCGGCACCAGCCGGTCGGCGCCCGGCGACACGTTGATGATCAGGCCGGCCGGGTTGAGTACCTGGATGGTGACGGTTCCGGCCGCGACCGGCACCGGGTCGGGCAGCCGGTTCGCGTTGATCAGCGCCGCGACTTCGGTCGCGCCCGACCGCGCGGTGTCGTCCACCGACCGGGTCAGCGAGACGCGGAGGGTGTTGAGCAGCAGCAGGTCACCCGCGATCACCGCGACGAGCAGCCCGAGGGCCGCGATGAGCGTGACCCGCGCCCGCAGCCCGCGCCGCCGCCACCAGCGGACGATCATCGGGCCGAGACCGTGCCGCAGCCACCACCCGCCGGCCCGCCGCCCGGCCCGCCCGGCCCGCCCGGGCCGCCGCGTCCGCGAGCCGCCGCTAGCCACCATCCGCCGCCAGCAGGTACCCGGCCCCGCGCACGGTCTTGACCGCCTGCCGCCCGAACGGCGCGTCGATCTTCCGCCGCAGGTAGCCGACGTACACCTCGACGATGTTCAGGTCGGCGATCACGTCCGGGTCTTCCCACACGTGGGTGAGCAGCTCGGCCTTGGAGACCACGCCGCCGCAGCGCCGCATCAGGTACTCGAGCAGCGAGAACTCGCGCGCGGTCAGCTCGACCAGCGCCGCGCCCCGCCGCACGACCCGCGCCGCCGGGTCGAGGGACAGGTCGCCCGCCCGCAGCACCGCCGGCCGGGGAACCGACCCGCGGCGCAGCAGCGCCCGCAGCCGGGCCGCGAGTACCACGTACGAGAACGGCTTGACCAGGTAGTCATCCGCGCCGAGGTCGAGCCCGTCGGCCTGGTCGTACTCCCCGTCCTTGGCCGAGAGCAGCAGCACCGGCACCCAGTTCTCCTCGGCCCGCAGGTGCTGGCAGACCTTATACCCGGACATGCCCGGCAGCATGATGTCGAGCACGACGCCGTCGTACCCGCCCTCGCGGGCCAGGTGCAGCCCGCTGACCCCGTCATAGGCCAGGTCGACCGCGAACCCCGACGCCTCAAGGCCGCGCTTCACCGCGGCGGCCAGCCGCCGCTCGTCTTCCACGACAAGCACGCGCACCCGTACAGTGTCGCGCACGACCGGCCCTGGCGCACCCGCCTCTCAGCTTGGTCACAGCTACCCCGATGCAGAGTGTTATATGGCAGTGATGCCGAGTACGGCTGATCGGAACGGTGAGGATCATGCGAATGAACCTGTCAAGGCGCGCGCGGTGGGCAGTTCCCGGAGCCACGGTGGTGGTCATCGGCGCGGTCGTCGCCGCGCTCGCGATCCCGGCGGCGCAGGCCGCTCCGGTGCTGCCGTCCCGTTCCCCGGCCCAGCTTCTCGCGGCGATCAGCAACGACGCCAAGCTGCCCCCGCTGACCGGCACCGTCGTGGAGTCGACCTCGCTCGGGCTGCCGCAGCTGCCCGACGCGGGCAGCCCGACGTCGCTGGCCTCGATGATCACCGGCTCGCACACGATCCGGGTCTACTACCAGGACGCGAGCCACTTCCGGCTGGCGCTGCCGGAGACCAACTCGGAGACCGACGTCATCGCTGACGGCACCAAGGCCTGGCTCTGGGATTCGGCCAGCAACTCGGTCACCGAGGTCATCGCCCCGGCCGGGCAGGCGGAGAAGAAGCTGCCGCCGACCCCCGTGCTCACCCCGCAGCAGGCCGCGGCCAAGGTGCTGGCGGCGGTCGGCAAGACCACGCTCGTCTCGGCCCAGTCGAACGTGATGGTCGCGGGCGAGCCGGCGTACCAGCTGGTCCTCGCGCCCAAGGACCACCGTTCGCTGGTCGGCAAGGTCATGATCGCGATCGACGCCAAGTACGGCATCCCGCTGCGCGTCGAGGTCTTCGCCAAGGGCTCGGGGTCGCCCGCCTTCCAGGTCGGCTACACCGCCCTCCAGTTCACCGCCCCGGCCCCGGCCAACTACGAGTTCACCCCGCCCGCGGGCGCGTCGGTCAAGGTCGTGACGCTGGGCAGCGGCAGCCAGCCGGGCACGGGCACCGGGCCGGGGCCGGACAGCAGTGGCTTCGGCACCTACGGCACGGGCTGGCTCGCGGTCGCGGAGCTTCCCCTGAAAGACCTCATGCAAGGACTGGGAACGAGCGGTTCCGACTCGGCTACCCCATCCTCGACCACCTCAGGCCCGGCCAGCGTCATGAGCGGCGACTCCCAGCAGGTGCTCGGCGCCCTGCTCGGGTCGGCTAAGCCGGTCAGCGGCGCCTGGGGCAGCGGCACGCTGCTGACCACGAGCCTGTTCTCCGTGCTGATGACCGGCGGCGAGGTCTACATCGGCGCGGTCGAGCCGAGCGTCCTCTACGCCGCGGTAGGCCACGCCTCCGCATGATTGACACGCACATATCGGACATCCCCCTGGGCATGACCGACACTGGTCGGGTGACGTCTGACGTGAGCCTCGCGATCGCGAGTTCCGGCCTGACCAAGCGGTTCCGCGGCGGCCAGCTGGCCGTGGACCACGTGGACCTGGCGGTGCCGCGGGGTTCCGTCTACGGGTTCCTCGGCCCGAACGGCTCGGGCAAGACGACCACCATCCGCATCCTGCTCGGCCTGGCCTTCCCCACCAGCGGGTCGGCCCAGATCCTCGGCCGGGCGATGCTGCCGGGCGCGGTCTCCGTGCTCTCCCGGGTCGGCTCGCTGGTGGAGGGCCCGGCGTTCTACCCCTACCTGTCCGGCTGGGACAACCTGGCCCGTTACGACGCCGCCGACCGGTCGGTGTCCGCGCGGACGTCGAAGGCCCGGATCGGGGCGGCCCTCGAGCGGGTCGGCCTGTCCGCCGCGGCCAAGAAGAAGTTCCGTAACTACTCACTCGGCATGAAGCAGCGTCTGGCCATCGCGGCGGCGCTGCTCGCTCCCCGGGACCTGATCATCCTGGACGAGCCGACCAACGGCCTCGACCCGCAGGGCACCCGCGAGGTCCGCGCGCTCGTCCGGCAGATCGCCGCGGAGGGGATCACCGTCTTCGTCTCCTCGCACCTGCTGGCCGAGATCGAGCAAGTATCAACGCACGTCGGTGTCATGCGCGCGGGCAAGCTGGTCTTCCAGGGCGAGCTCGCCGAGCTGCGCCGCACCGCCGCGCCGCGGATCGCGGTCCGGACCGCCGATGTCACGGCGGCGGCCAAGGTCCTGGCCACGCTCGGCCTGGCCGACCCGGAGACGGGGGAGGACCTGGTCACCGCCGAGCTCGGCGACGCGGCGCCGGAACGGATCACCGCCGAGCTCGTGCGGGCCGGCGTCGGCGTGCGCGGCCTGAGCGTGGAGTCCCCGAGCCTCGAGGATCTGTTCGTCGGCCTGACCGGGGAGGGATTCGATGTCGAGCGCTGACCTCCTCGGTGCCGCCGCCCCGGCGCAAGAGATTTCCCCGGCCGGGCGCTATGGCGCCCTGCGGTTCCTCGGCAACGAGCTGCGCACCACCTTCCTGCGCCGCCGTAATCAGGTCCTGCTCCTGGTCGTCGCGCTGTTCCCGCTGCTCATCGGGATCGGGCTCAAGGCCGCGGCGCCGCACGGGGGCGGCGGTAACGGGCCCGGCTCGGGCGGCGCGGCGTTCTTCAGCCAGCTCGCCGGCAACGGCGTGTTCCTCACCTTCATCGCCCTGTCGCTGCTGCTCATCCTGGTGCTGCCGGTGGTGGTGGCGGTCGTCGCCGGCGACTCGATCGCCGGCGAGGCCGGCTACGGCACGCTCCGCTACCTGCTGGCCGTGCCCGCCGGGCGGACCCGGCTGCTGCTCGTGAAGTACGCGATGATCGTCGTCTGGTCGGTGGCCGCGACGTTCCTCGTGTCGGTGGTCGCGCTGATCGTGGGCGTGATCCTGTTTCCCGCCGGACCGGTCACCCTGCTGTCGGGCGCGACCGTCTCGCTGGGCGCCGGCCTGGTCCGCGTCCTGCTGGTCACGCTGTACGTCTGCGCCGCGATGGCCGCGACCGGCGCCATCGGCCTGGCGATCTCGACGTTCACCGAGCACGCGATCGGCGCGATCGCCGCGCTGATGCTGCTCATCGTGGCCAGCGAGGTCGTGGACAACATCCAGCAGTTCGCCGTCGTCGCCCCGTACCTGCCGACCCACTGGTGGAACTCGTTCGACTCGCTGCTCCGCACCCCGATCGACACCACCACCCTGGGGCACGGCCTCCTGTCTTTCGCCGTCTACGCCTTCCTCTTCCTCGCCATCGCCTGGGCCCGCTTCACCTCCTCCGACGTGACGAGCTAAGTCCGCACCCGACGTCACCAGCTAATTCCGAGATCACCAGCTAACCCCGCACCACATCACCAGCTAACCCCGCACCCAGCTCCAACGCCGTGGCTCCCCTCCGCCCCACGCCTCTCCAACGCACCAGCAGCCCCACCTCGCCCGTCGCGCGTCAGCACCCGCTCACCCCACGCCCGACATATCGGCATATATAACCCAAGATCGATAAGGTGCATGGCGATTCCGTCATGGGGACGACGGAATCGCCATGCGCCGTTCCCGATGATCTTGCTCGGCTACTCGGCGAAGTCCTCTTCCCAGAACTCCGTGGTGCCGCGGGACTCGCGGGGGCCGGTTTCCTGGGCGCGGAGCTCGACCCGGCGGATCTTGCCGCTGATCGTCTTGGGCAGGTCGGCGAACTCCACCCGGCGGATGCGCTTGTAGGGGGCGACGCGCTCGCGGACGAACGCGAGGATCTCCCGGGCGAGCTCGGGCCCGGGGGTGGCGTCGGCGGCGAGGAGGAGGTAGGCCTTGGGGACCGCGAGGCGGATCGGGTCGGGGGCCGGGACGACGGCGGCCTCGGCGATCGCCGGATGCTCGATGAGGACGGACTCGAGCTCGAACGGGGAGATGCGGTAGTCGGAGGCCTTGAACACGTCGTCGGTCCGGCCGACGTAGGTGATGTAGCCGTCATCGTCCGAGGTGGCGACGTCGCCGGTGTGATAGTAGCCGCCGCGCATGGCCTCGGCGTCCCGCTCGGCGTCGTCCTGGTAGCCGGTCATCAGGCCGAGCGGACGCTGCGCGAGGTCGAGGCAGATCTCGCCGTCGGGCCCGGGCTCGCCGGTGATGGGGTCGACGAGCACGACCGGGTACCCGGGCAGCGGACGGCCCATGGACCCGATCTTGAGCGGCTGGCCCGGCGGGTTGCCGACCTGCGCGGTCGTCTCGGTCTGGCCGAACCCGTCCCGCACGGTGATGCCCCAGGCCTTCTTGACCTGCTCGATGACCTCGGGGTTCAGCGGCTCGCCCGCGGCTACGCACTCGCGCAGCGCCGCGGTGCTGGCCGCCGACAGGTCGGCCTGCAGGAGCATCCGCCACACCGTGGGCGGCGCGCAGAAGGTGGTCACCGCGCAGTCGCCGAGCGCCTGCAGGAGCCCGGCGGCGCTGAAACGCGCCTGGTTCATGATGAGGATCGTGGCCTGGGCGTTCCACGGGGCGAAGAAGTTGGACCACGCGTGCTTGGCCCAGCCCGGCGAGGAGATGTTCAGGTGCACGTCGCCGGGCTGGATGCCGATCCAGTACATCGTGGACAGGTGCCCGACCGGGTAGCTGGCCTGGGTGTGGGCGACGAGCTTGGGCTGGGACGTCGTCCCCGAGGTGAAGTAGAGCAGCAGCGGGTCGCCCGCCCGGGTGATGCCGTCGGGCGTGAAGATGTCCGACGCGTCGGCCGCGTCGGCGTAGGAGTGCCAGCCGGAAGCGTCCCAGGCCGGGTCGTCGGCCGCCGACCCGGCCGCCCAGAATCCGCCCACGGCCACCCGGGTCCAGTCACCGGGAACGTCGGCGAACTTCGGTACGTGTATTCCCTCGGCGATCACGTGCCGCACGTCGCCTCGGGCGACCCGGTCGGCCAGGTCGCCGGGCTGCAGGAGCGTCGACGCCGGGATGATGACGGCACCGAGCTTCATCGCCGCGAGCATGATCTCCCAGAGCGGCACGATGTTGCCCAGCATGAGCAGCACGTGGTCACCGCGCCTGACGCCGAGCCCGCGCAGCCAGTTGGCCACCTGCGCCGAACGCGCGGCCATCCGCGCGTAGTTCAGCGACTCGTCGGAACCGTCATCGCCGACCACCCGGAGCGCGGTCCGGCCCGGATGCTCGGCGGCGATCACGTCGAACCAGTCGAGCGCCCAGTTGAACTCGTCAAGGGCCGGCCAGGAGAACGCCGCCCGCGCGGCGTCGTAGTCCTCGCGGTGGCGCAGCAGCAGGTCACGTGCCGAACGGAAGGCAGCGGTGGAGGCGTCATTGCTCATTGCCCAATAATCCCAGCTCCGTGCGTCCAGGCAAGCACGCGGGGACATACGCGCCCGCGCGGGGGCTTCAGAGCATGCTGAGAACCTCCCCGAACGGGTCTTGCAGCCGGGCGTGCGAGACTGATGGCATGAACAGCAGGGAGCTGGAGCGCGCGGTGGCCGAGCGGGAGCGCGGCAGGCGCCGCCTCAACACCACCACCGTGACGGTGTCCCTGGCCAGCGTGGCCGTGGCCGGCGCGGTGCTGGCCGTCCTCCCCGGCTCGACGGACGCGGCGGTGAAGTCCACGGGGACGTCGTCGGGCACGGGCACATCGTCCGGCGGCGCGACCTCCGGCGGCTCGTCGAGCGGCTCTAGCAGTTCCAGCGGCTCCAGCGGCTCCAGCGGCTCCAGCAGTTCCAGCGGCTCCAGCGGCTCGTCGGGTGACTCGAGCAGCTCGAGTGACTCCTCGGGCAGCTCGTCCACTCTCCAGTCGCCCGCCACCACGCCGGTGCAGTCGAGCGGCGGCGGGTCGACCTCCGGCGGGACCTAGCGATGACGGTCATGCGAGACGGATCCGCGCTGGCTGAGGATCAGCGGGCGTTCGCCGCCTGGCAGGCGCTCGGCATGCTCATCCAGATCGTGGTGACCAGCCCTCCCCGGCTGGCCGAGGCCCGCGAGCTGCTGGCCGACGATCTCGCCGCGCTCGACCGGGCGTGCAGCCGGTTCCGGGCCGACTCCGAGCTCGTGGCCGTGGGGAACGCCGCGCGGGGCGCGGCCGGCCCGGTGACCGTGACGGTCAGCCCGCTGCTCGCCGAGGCGGTGGCCGTGTCCTTGCGCGCGGCCCTTCTCACCGACGGCGATGTGGACCCCACGGTCGGCGGGGCGCTGGCCGCGCTCGGCTATGACCGCGACTTCGGCGAGCTCGCCCAGACGGACAAGCCGCTGGCCTCGCACGCGGTGCTGCGAGGCGGGGTCGGCGCCCGGGTCATCCCCGGCTGGCGCTCGGTCTCGCTCGACGTCGATGCCCGGCGGCTGACGGTTCCCGCCGGTGTCCAGCTCGACCTCGGGGCGACGGTCAAGGGGTGGGCCGCCGACCGGTCGGCGGCCCGGATCGCCGAGCACCTCGGCTGCGGCGTGCTCGTCAGCCTGGGCGGGGACACCGCGGTGGCCGGCCCGGCGCCCGACGGCGGCTGGCGGATCCGCGTGCAGGGCCGGACCGGGCTCCCCGATCAGCCGGCCGACGGTCCCAGCCAGGTGGTGGCGATCCGCGACGGCGGCCTCGCCACCTCCTCCACGGCGGCCCGCCGCTGGAGCCACGGCGGCGACGTGCTGCATCACATCCTCGACCCGCGCACGGCTCTGCCGGCCGCCCCGGTCTGGCAGACCGTTTCCGTGGCCGCCGGGACCTGCGCCGACGCGAACACCGCGGCCACCGCCGCGATCATCCGCGGCGCCCGCGCCCCCGCCTGGCTGAGCGGCCTCAACCTCCCCGCCCGCCTGGTAACCCAGGACGGCACGGTCACCGCCCTCGCCGGCTGGCCGCGACCCGGGCCCTGAAAGCCCGCCCCCAGCCCGCGAAGCCAACCAGCCCACGAAACCCATCCAGCCCACGAAACCCACCCAGCTCACATGGATGTGGCGGTCGCGTCGCTCGGGCGACGTGACCGCCACATCCAGGCCGGGGAGCGCCCGAAGGCACCGGGAAACGCCGGAAGCGCCGCTTACATGTCCTCGAGCAGCCAGTCGAGGGCGACCGCGGCGGTCCAGGACTGGCGGAGGCTGCCGAGCGGCGCGCTCGTCTCCGGCTCGTAGTACTCGGCGAACGACTCGTCGCAGAGCTGGTCGAGTGAGGCCGCCCGGAGCGCGGCCGCCACCGCGTGCTCGCCCGACCGGTTGAGCGCCCAGGTCAGCAGCCAGGTGAAGACCGGCCACACCGGCCCGCGCCAGTAGCAGGCCGGGTTGTAGGCCGGGGAGCAAGGTGACGTGGACGGGGGCAGCGGGAACTTCAGCGCCGGGTGCCCGGCCCAGCGCTCGCCGGTCAGCATGGAAATAAGGCGCGCGCGCATGGAGGCGGGCATGGCCCCGGCGATCAGTGGCGCGAACCCGGCGATGGTCTCGGTCTTGAGCCAGGCGCCGGTCCGCAGGTCCACGTCGGCGGCCAGGCCCGTTTCCTCGTCGACGTGGCAGTAGACCGCCGCCCGCGCCTGGGCGGCGTAGTCCTTGAGCTCGGCCACGTCGTCGCGCTTGCCCAGCGTGCCCGCGAGCGCGGCGAGCAGGTCCGAGGCGGCGGCGAAGATGGCGGTGAAGAGCACGTCTCCCACCTGGAACGAGCCCGAGCCGCGCAGCAGCCCGGCGTCGTAGTTGGCCCGCTTGGCCTCCTCGACCAGCCACAGGTACCGGTCGTACTCCCCGTCGGTCGGCCGCTGGGCGGCGTCGGACACGTGGGCCTTGTCGCGCCGGGTGTAGCTGGGCAGGCCGGGGCCGACGACGACCCCGGCGTACGGGACGTCCCAGCGCGGCGAGTTATCCGTGCCCGACTCCCAGCCGTGGAACAACGTCATCAGGCTGGTCGACTTGTCCACCCGGTCGCGGGCGAGAAACCGGTGCCAGGCGAGCAGCTTCGGGTACAGGTGCGCGGCCCACGCCTTGGTCCGCTCGTACTCCGGGCCGCCGGCCGACGCGGCGATCTCCAGGATCCGGTCGACCGCGATCGCGTGCACCGGCGGGTCGATGATCCCGCTGGTCGCCGGGGAAGCCGGCGCCTCCTCGTTGTACGCGGCGCACTGCCACTGGGCCGGACCGGGCCAGTAGCCGTCGGCGGCGGGGTCAAAGACGATGTGCGGCAGGAGGCCGTTGCGCCACTGCCCGGCGAACAGGGAATCGAGCTCAAGTCGGGCGCGGGGCAGGTCGACCGCGGCCAGGCCGATCGCGTTGAACGCGGCGTCCCAGCTCCACTGGTGGGGGTAGAGGGAGGGCGCGGCCTTGGTGATCAGGCCGCTGCTGTTGTCTCGGAGGATGTACGCCGCCCTAGCGGCGATCGGTAGTGACCCAGGCATCTTTGTGACGATCACGTTTCTCAAGGTTTCGTTTATGTTAACGACTGGAGCAACAGGGAACTTCCGGTACAACACGCATGCCCGCATGTGTGTTACCCGGTGGGGTTACCCAAGGGAAGTTACCCGGACGAGGGGGCCGCTCGCTATGGGCGAGACCCTCCGGAAGGGACACCATTGGTGAAGCCGGGGGACAGTAGGCGTTACGGTCCGTTAGCTAGCGGCATTCAGGAGAACGAGTGTGACGAAAGTAACAACCCGGTCAGAGCGGGCACCGGGCCTGAGCAGTGGCGCAGAAGGTGATAGCCGCTTCAGAGGCGACCCATAGCATCCACCGATGTACTACTTGGCTTCATGACCGAAACTAAACATCGTGAGCGGAATCAACTCTTCCACCGTGATGTGGTACGCAAGCCGCGCGACCGGCGTGGTGGCGCTGCTGCTGCTGACCGCGGTGATGATCCTCGGCCTGCTAGTGACCAGGCAGGGCCGGCTCCCCGGGCTGCCGCGGTTCGCGGTCAGCGGGCTGCACAGGAACCTGTCGCTGCTCGCGGCGGTTTTCGTCGTCATCCACGTGCTGACCGCGGTCTTCGACGGCTACGTGGACATCCCGATCACCGCCTCGGTCATCCCGTTCACGTCGCCTTATGAACGGTTCTGGCTCGGCCTCGGCGCGGTGAGCCTTGACCTGATGCTCGCCGCGATCGTGACCAGCCTGCTCCGCCGCCACCTGTCGCGGCGGGCCTGGCGGGCGGTCCATCTGCTCGCCTACCTGAGCTGGCCGGTCGCCTGGGTGCACTCGATGTTCTCAAGCGGTGACCTCCAGCACGGGGTGCTGCTCATCCTCGCGATCGGCTGCGCGGCCGCCGTCGTCGGCGGCGCGGCCTGGCGGCTCATCGCCGCCGCCCGGGACGTGCCCCGGGCCGAACGGGTCAGCGTCCAGATGTCCGCCGTTCACCAGCAGCCCGAGGAGACGACCAGCCGATGACCACCGCGACCCGGCAAGGATCAGGCGATCACGTGAGCGGGATGGGCGAGACCGGGGAACTGCCCAGGCTGCTGCCGCCGGCCGGCCCGGGCGGTCAGGCGCCGGACCTGACGGCGCACCTGGCCCGGCACGGCCGGCTGCCCTACCGCGAGCGCCCCGGCGTGCTGATCGGCGACATCGAGCAGGCCGGCCTGACCGGCCGGGGCGGGGCCGCGTTTCCCGTGCACCGCAAGCTCGCCGCCGTCCTCGAGGCGGCGGGCAGGCGAGGCAAGACGCCCACGGTGATCGCGAACGGGGCCGAGTCCGAGCCGGCCAGCGACAAGGACGCGATGCTGCTCTGGCTCGCCCCGCACCTGGTGCTGGACGGGCTGCAGCTCGCCGCCGAGGCGGTGGGGGCGGACAGTGCCATCCTCTACACCCATGCCGACCGCGAGCACGACCTCGGCCTGCGGCTGCGGCAGGCGCTGCTTGAACGGCAGGTGGCCGGCGCGGACCGGGTCCCGGTCCAGCTCGCGCTGGCCCCGCCAAGATTCCTGGCCGGACAGGAAACCGCCCTGGTCAGCCACCTGGCGGGCGGCCCGGCGATCCCGGCCTTCACCCCGCCGCGGATCACCGAGCGCGGCATGGCCGGCGCCCCCACCCTGGTGCAGAACGTGGAGACGCTGGCGCACCTGGCGCTGATCGCCCGCCGCGGCCCCGGCTGGTTCCGCGCGGTCGGCACCGGGCCCGAGCCCGGGTCGATGCTGGCCACGATCCGGCGCCCCGACGGCAGGCCGCGGATCACCGAGGTTCCGCTGGGCATGCCGCTGCGCGACCTGCTCGGCGACCTGGCGCCGGAGTCGGCGGTGCTGCTCGGCGGCTATCACGGCACCTGGCTGCCCGCGGCCCGGGCGGCCGGGCTGAGCCTGGACAACCGCTCCCTCGCCCCGGCGGGCGCCCGGGTCGGCGCCGGGGTCGTGATCAGCCTGCCAGCGGACCGCTGCGGCCTGGTGGAAACGGCGAACGTCGTCCGTTACCTGGCGTTCGAGTCCGCGGGACAGTGCGGCCCCTGCCTGAACGGCCTGCCCCGGATCGCGGCCGCGTTCGCCGAGCTCGCCCGCGGCCGGTCCGGCCCGCGGACCCGGGCCGACCTGGAGCGCTGGGCGGGCCTGGTGACCGGCCGCGGCGCCTGCCACCACCCGGACGGCACCGCCCGGTTCGTGCGCTCCGCGCTGGTCACGTTCGCGGCCGAGGCCGACCGCCACGAGCGCGGGCGCTGCTCGGCGACGTCGGCGCGGCCGTTCCTGCCGATCCCCGCGGGCTCGGCCCGCACCGAGAAGGACTGGATGTAGCCCATGCGCGCAGTGTCACCAGCGAGCGAGAAGCTGCTGGTCAACCCCATCGAATGCGCGGGCCACGGCACCTGTGCCGAGCTGCTGCCCGAGCTGATCACCCTGGACGAGTGGGGTTACCCGGTGGTCGACCCCGGCCCCCTGCCGCCCGGCCTGGAACGCGATGCCCGCAAGGCCGTGTCGGCGTGCCCCACCCTGGCCCTGCGCCTGCTGCGCGCCTAGCCTTGACGGAGCGAACTGGCAGCCCCTATATTTTGAGAGTAACTTTCATTTCGGAGTGAACGCCGAAAGGTTGTGACTCTCATGACTGCCCGCGCATCCGCGGAACCCGCGACCCAGGCCCCGGAGCATTCGACCCGACGCTGGTGGGCGCTCGCGGCGATCGCCGCGAGCGTGCTTGTCGTCGGGCTCGACCTGACCGTGCTCACCCTGGCGCTGCCCACGATGGCTGTCAGCCTGCACGCGAACACCGGTGACCTGCAGTGGATCACCGACGCGTACAGCCTGGTGATCGCGGCGGCGATCCTGCCCGCCGGGCTGCTCGGCGACCGCTACGGCCGCAAGCGGGTGCTGCTCATCGCGCTCGCGCTGTTCGGCCTGGCCTCGGCGCTGTGCGCCATCTCGACGAGCACCGGCGAGCTGATCGCCGCCCGGGCGGTGCTCGGGATCGGCGCCGCCGCGATCTTCCCGATGGCGCTGTCGGTGATCCCGGTGATGTTCGCCCCCGAGGAGCGGCAGCGGGCGGTCGCGATGATGGCCAGCGCGACCATCCTCAGCTTCCCGATCGGGCCGCTGATCGGAGGCTTCCTGCTCGACCACTTCTGGTGGGGCTCGGTGTTCCTGATCAACGTGCCGGTCGTCGTGATCGCGCTCGCCGCCGTCGTGTTCCTGCTGCCCGAGTCGCGTTCCTCGTCCCGGCCCGGGGTGGACGCGCTCGGCGTGGTGGTGTCGAGCGCCGGCCTGGTCGCGCTGACCTACGGCTGCATCAAGGCCGGGCAGAACGGCTGGGGCAACGCGGCCGCGCTCGCCACGATCGGCGCCGGGGTCCTCGTGCTCGCCGGGTTCGTCCTGCTCGAGCGGCGGGTCGCCGCCCGCGGCGGCCAGCCGCTCATGGACCTGCACCTGTTCCGCTCGGTCGGGTTCCGCTGGGGCACGATCCTCGCGACGCTCGTCTCGTTCGCCATGTTCGGCCTGTTCTTCGCGATGCCGCAGTACTTTCAGGATGTCCGCGGCGCCGACGCGCTCGGCAGCGGGCTGCGGCTGCTGCCCCTGATCGGCGGCATGCTCGTCGGCATGATCGGCGGCACCCGGCTGCTCAGCCCGCGCAAGCGGCCGGGCGGCGAGACCGCCCCGGCGGCGGCGAGCCCGAAGCTGGTCGTCACCGTGGGGTTCGTCGTGATGGCGGCGGCGATGGCCCTGGGCGCGCTGACCACGCTCGGCAGCTCCACCGGGTACGCCGCGGCCTGGATCGCCCTCGCCGGCCTCGGCCTCGGGCTCGCGCTGCCGGCCGCGATGAACGTCGCGCTCGGTGCCCTGTCGGCCGAGCGCAGCGGGTCGGGTTCCGCGCTGATCTCGGCGCTCCGCCAGGTCGGCGCGACGATCGGCGTGGCCGTGCTCGGCACGCTGATCAGCAACGGCTACGGCAGCCGGGTCGACGTGGGCGGCCTGCCCGCGGCCGCGGCGGGCCTGGCGCGCAGCGGGGTGGCCGGCGGCGTGCAGGCGGCCCGCGAGCTCGGCTCGGCGCCGCTGCTCGACTCGGTGCGGGGAGCGTTCGTGCACGGGATGGACATCATGCTCTGGGCCTGCGGCGGGATCGCGCTGCTGAGCGCGCTGCTCGCGCTCGTCTTCTTGTCCAGGCAGCCCGCCGGTTCCGCCGCCGGGGCTGACCCGGCCCTGGCCGGCCCCGATTCCGACCACGACGCCGTGGCCGTGGCCGTGGCCGGTACCGAGACCGCGGGCGCGTCCGAGGTCGCATCGCGTTCCGGGGTGGCAGAATCGTAAGAATGACGACGAGCGCCACCCCGCAGGTCGGCCTGCGGGAGCGGAAAAAGGCCAGGACGCGTGCTTCCCTGCGGGATCACGCGCTCCGGCTCTTCCGCGAGCAGGGCTACCAGGCGACCACCGTCGAGCAGATCGCGGCGGCCGCCGAGGTCTCGCCGTCCACGTTCTTCCGCTACTTCCCGACCAAGGAAGACCTGATCCTCCAGGATGACCTGGACGTCCGGATGCTCGAGGCGTTCTCCCGGCAGCCGGCCGGCCTGGCCCCGGTGGCGGCGATCCGGGCGGCGACCAAGGAGGCGCTCACCTCGTTCGGCTACGCCGACATGGAGCAGATCCGGGAGACCATCAGGCTCACGATGACCGTTCCCGAGATCCGGGTCCGGGCGATGGACGAGTTCGCCCGGACCATCGAGGTGATCGCCGGGGCCATCGGCAAGCGCGTCGGGCGCTCGCCCGACGACCTGGCCGTCCGCACGCTGGCGGGCGCGGTCGTCGGCGTGATCATGTCGGTCACGGTGCCCTGGCAGGAGCGGCTGGCCGAGGAGCCGGCCGAGGAGATGTTCACCCGCATCGACGCCGCTCTCGCCCAGCTCGAGGCCGGCCTGCCCTTGTAAGCAGCCGGCCGTCAACGGTCACAGGACGTCGTGGCCGGGGCGGTCGGCGGGGATGCTGGCGGGCTGGGCCGGGATGGAGCCGAGCCGTCCCCTCTGGTAGTCCTCGAAGGCCTGGGCGAGCTCGGCCTTGGTGTTCATGACGAACGGGCCGTAGGTCGCGACGGGCTCGCGGATCGGCTCGCCGCCGAGCAGCAGGATGTCGAGGGAGGGGCTTGGCCCGTCCATCGCCTGGTCGGCGGCGAACGTGATCGACTCGCCGAAACCGAACATCGCGAGCTGGCCGGCGTGTATCGGGCGGCGGTCGAGGCCGACGGTGCCGGAGCCCGCGAGGACGTAGCCGAGGGCGTTGAAGTCCGCGCGCCAGGGAACGCGGACCTGTGCGCCGGGCGAGACGGTGGCGTGGACCAGGGCGATCGGAGTGTGCGTGCTGCCCGGGCCCGCGTGGCCGTCGAGCTCGCCCGCGATGACCCGGAGCAGTGCCCCGCCATCGGTCGAGGTCAGCAGCGCGACCTGGCCCGCCCGGATGTCCTGGTAACGCGGCTGGGTCATCTTGAGCCTGGCCGGCAGGTTGACCCAGAGCTGGAAGCCGTGGAACAGGCCGCCGCCGCGGACGAGCTCCTCGGGCGGCGCCTCGATGTGCAGGATGCCGCCGCCGGCGGTCATCCACTGGGTGTCGCCGTTGGTGATCAGCCCGCCGCCGCCGTTGGAGTCCTGGTGGCGGAAGACGCCGTCGATGAGGTACGTCACCGTCTCGAAGCCGCGGTGCGGGTGCCACGGCGTGCCCTTGGGCTCGCCCGGCGCGTAATCGACCTCGCCCATCTGGTCCATGTGGATGAACGGGTCGAGGTCAGCCAGGCTCACGCCCGCGAACGCCCGCCGCACGGGGAAGCCCTCGCCCTCGAACCCGGACGGCGCGGTGGTGACGCTGACGACCGGCCGGTCGCCCTCCGCCGGGGGCTCGGTGACCCGGGGCAGCACCAGCAGGTTCTCGACGGTAACGGCGGGCATGATGACGCTCCTCGTGATCGGACCGGACGGTCATGCCCGCTAACCGGGCAGCTAAGACCAGCAACGATACCTGAACGTTCAACATTCCGCCCGGTTCGTTCCTTCCCTTTTCCTCGCTTTTATCTAAAGCCCGAAAAAGGCCCGTTTTCCTGTCTCTGCCGGGTCGGAACTATAGGCCGATCTTATCGAGCTCCCCTGGGCGTCCACCCGAGATAACCTGCGGGAACGGGAATATTCCGCAAGTTATTAAATCATTTCTAATGGGCTTTCTCGCCGTTATTAGCAAACCCAAGGAATGTCCGAATAATGGTGACAGGAGACCATCCTTGTGTTCTCGGTCCGGGCGACGGCTCGCCGCCGTCGCCGCCATGACAGTGGCCGGCCTAGCCGCCACCGCGGTATCCGCCGGGGCATCCGTGTCCCCGACGGTTTCCGATACCCCGTCCGCGGCGGTCGCCGTGCCGCAGGTCACCCCGACCACCGGGGCGGTCGTCAAGACCCAGCCGAAGTTCGTCACCTCCGGGTGGAGGCGGGCCTGCGCCGCGCCGCTCAAGGCCCACGCCGCGTGCCTGGTCCTCGTCGACCAGGGCGTCGCCGAACCGTTCACCCACGGCACGTCGGCGGCCGTGAACCCGGCCGGGTACGGGCCGGCCAACCTGGCGTCCGCCTACAACCTGCCGGTCTCGGGGTCCGGGCAGACGGTCGCGATCGTCGACGCCTACGACAACCCCAACGCCGAAGCGGACCCATCGTGGACCTGTACCAGTGCAACGGAACCGGTGCCCAGGTGTGGCAGGCCTCGGCCGGGACGCTGGTCAACCCGGAATCCGGCAAGTGCCTCACCGGCCCGGCGAACGGCGCGAACTACACCCAGCTCGTCCTCGAGCCGTGCACCGGCGGCCCGGCGCACGAGTGGGCGCTGCCGTAGGCGGCCCCGGGTAAGACCGCGGATCCTCTGCCCGGGGCCGCCATCCGGACCCGGGCAGAGGGCCCCGCGCTAAGAGCCCGAAGAGCCCGACGAGCCGCCCGAGTTCGACGAGCTGAGCAGCGACGCCAGTGCCGTCCCGTTCGGGGAGCCGAGGCCGGTGCAGGCATCCCAGCCCGGGCCGGCCTTGTAGGCGCCGTTATTGCCCTCAACGATGTCGTTGAAGCCGGTGGCCGGCGTGCCCGGGGTGACATTCGCGTAGATCAGCGGCTGGAGCAGGCCGAACCTCGTGCCGGTCGCCTGGGCCAGCCGGGCGATCAGTCCGGCCCAGAGCGGCGCGACCGCCGAGGTGCCGCCGATCGGCTCCTGCTGGCCGTCGACGACGACCCGGTAGCCGGTCACCGGGTCGGCGTTGCCGGCCACGTCGGGGACGCCGCGGCCCGGGTTGGTCGCGCTGCCGATCCCCGTGCCGCCGGCCGCCGACGTGGGCACTCCGGCGTCCTGCTGCCAGGACGGCAGCGTGAACAGCACCGACACGCCGCCGCCGCCCGCGCCCTCGTTGCTCGCGGTCTCGTTCCACACGACCTCGGAGCTGATCGCGGACGTGGTCACGTTCCCGATGAGCTCGGTGCCGCCGCAGGCGAGCGCGTACGGGCTCGAGGCCGGGAAGTCGACCGCCACCCCGCTCGTGGAGCTGGCGTCGTCGCTCGACCCGTTGTCGCCGGCGGCCACGGTGACCGTGGTGCCGAGCGCGGCCGCGTCCGAGATCGCCTCGTTCATCCCCGTCACCGACTGCGTGGCCCACGAGCTCTCGGGACCGCCCCAGCTGATCGAGACGACGACCGGGGCGGGCGTCGCGTGGATCGCGTCGGAGATCGCGTCGATGAACCCCTGGTCGGTGTTGGGCGCGAAGTAGACGAGCTGCGTGGCCCCCGGGGCGACCGCCCCGGCCACCTGGATGTCCAGGTCGACCTCGGCGTCGGCCGACTGGCCGGGGGAGTTCGCGCCGCCGTCGACCGGCACCGCCGTCACCGACGGCACGGAAAGCCCGAGCCCGCCGAAGTAGGTGGTCAGGTCGGCGGCCTCGTAGCCGCCGCCGAGCTCGATGATCGCGATCGACTGCCCGGTGCCGTCGGTGCCGGCCGGGAATTGGTAGAAGCTCGCGACCTGGAGCGCGGTCAGCGGCTCGGCCGAACCGCCGGGGCCGCCGGCCCGGGACGTCGCGACGCCCTCGGGCGCCGCGGTCAGGCGCCGAAAGTGCGCGCTCGCCTGCGGCCGGTTGTCCAGGCCGAGCACCGCGGTGATGATCCCCGACAGCTCGGACGGCACGGACAGGCCGCCCGACCGGTAGCGGTGCCGGACCTCGCCGCTGCCGTCCGGGTGCGGCGAGGTGACCGACGTCAGCGTGGTGCCGAACGCGCGCGACAGGTCGGCGAGGGTCCCGCTCACCTTGAGCCGGCGGGAGGGCAGGTGATACTCGGTCACCGTCAGCCCGTAACGGCCGAGCACGTCGGCGACGAGGCTGGCGTCGGCCTGGTCGGCGCCGTAGCGCTCCCCGAACTGCTCGGTCGTGACCGTGGACCGGCCGGTGATCAGGTCCGCCGGGACCTCGGCCATCCGGCGCAGCAGCACCGTGACCGTGATGACCTGATTCTGGTCGAGCGGCGCGGCGGGCGTCGCGCCCGGCAGCTCCGAGCGCTCGCTGCCCGCTAGCGGAACTAGTTCTGGCATGAGATTCCTCCCCCTTGAGTTGGGCTTAGTGCTACGGAGATTCTGTCGCGGACTTGGCGAAGACGCGGTCCGTTCCTGAGCTATATCTTTGCTCCCACTCTCGCTGCCCGGGATAAGGAAAGGTAGTCAGTCATCCAACGCTAATAATTATGTGGCAATAACCGGATATCCCCCGAAGGCGTGACGGATAGGTGAGCGCTACCGCGCTGTTAGCGGGTCCAGGTGTCACGCATCGTGACCTCCTCTCGATTACTACCCGTATCTAATTCCTATAGATACATAATCAGATAGTAACCAAGCGCAGGCCAGGCGGGATGGGCGGCGAACTAACCGGCAGACTGTCAGTCGCCGAAAAACTACTTAAAGTAACAACGAGGGGGCCGAGGTCAGCGTGGCCAGCCGCCCCCGGACCGCGGTCGCCGCCGGGTGGTGCAGGCCCTGGAGGATCGCCACCGACTCCTCCCACGCCTCCCGTGCCCGGCCGGTGTCGCCGGTCGCGGCGCAGGAGTCGCCCAAGTGGAGCAGGACCATCGCGAGGTCGAACCGGTTCCCCATCTCGCGGTCGAGGGTCACGGCGTTGAGGAAGCACGTGACCGCCTGGGCGTGGTCGCCGAGCCGCTGCCAGACGACGCCGAGCGTGTCCCAGGTGCCCGCCTCACCGGGGGAGTAGCCGATCGACCGGCAGAGCTCGATCGCCTGCAGGCAGCAGGCCCGGGCGGTGGACAGGTCGCCGAGCTGCACGTTGTTCCACGCGGAGCCGTTGAGCGCGCTGGCCCGGACGAGCGCCATGTTCGGGTCGCCGGGGGCGCCAGACGACAGCAGCAGCGCGTCACTGATGACGGCGAGGGCCTCGGTGTACCGCTCCTCGTACTCGAAGACCTGCCCCATGATGACCTCGGTCCGGGCGAGCCCGAGGTCGTCGCCGAGTTCGCGGAACGTCGACTGCGCGGCCGACAGGCACCGGTGGGCCTCGGCGTAGGCGCCGAGCGACATCGACAGCGAGCCGAGCCCGCGCAGCGCGAACGCCTTCCCGTCCGGGTCGCCCCGGCGCCGGGCCGCGTCGAGCGCGGTCCGGTGCAGGCGGGCGCCGTCGTGCCAGTGCCCGCAGACGTTGAGGTAGGTCCAGAGGACGACCGGCAGCCGCCACGCGTGATCGTCGAGCCCGGCGCCCGCGGCCAGGTCGACGACCTTGAGCAGCACCTGGTACTCGGCCTCGAGCCAGGCCAGGGCGGCGGCCTTGCCGCCGAAGGTCTCCCCGGTGACGCCGTCCGCGGCCACGGGGAGCGAGATCAGCTCCCGGCCGGGGTAGAGCACCCGGTGCGCCAGGTGGGCGGTGTGCAGGTAGTGGTCGAGCATCCGCCGGGTGGCGCTGGCGTCCCCGGCGTCGGCGGCGTCGGCCGCCTGCTCGGCGGCGTAGGCGCGGAGCAGGTCGTGGAAGGTGTAGCGCCCGGGCACGTTCTCGATGATCAGGCTGGCCCGGGCGAGGTCGCGCAGCGCCGCCCGGGCCGCGGCGAGCGTGACTCCGGCCAGGCTGGCCGCCGCGGGCGCACTGATGTCGGGTCCCGGGTGCAGGCCGAGCAGCCGGAACATCCGCGCCGCGGCGTCGGGCAGGTGACGGTAGGAGAGGGAGAACACGGTGCGCACGTTGGCGGCCGGGTCGCCGATGTCGAGCGCGTCGAGGCGGCCGCGCAGCTCGGTGAGCTCCCGGGCCAGGGTCTTGAGCGGGAGCTTGGGGTGGGCGGCGGCCCGGGCGACGACTACCGACAGCGCGAGCGGCAGCCGGGCGCAGAGGGTCGCGAGCTCGGCGACGGCGTCCGGCTCGGCCGTGGCCCGGCCGGCGCCGAGCCGGGCGGTCAGCAGCTCGGCCGCCTCGGCCTCGGTCAGCACGTCCAGGCTGAGCAGCCGCGCCCCCTCGCGCGCGGCGAGCGGTGACAGCTCCCGGCGGCTGGTCACGATCACCAGGCACCGCGGCGACGCGGGCAGCAGCGGCCGGACCTGGGCGACGTCGGCGGCGTTGTCAAGCAGCACGAGCATCGTCCGGTCGGCCAGCAGGCTGCGGAACAGCGCGGCCAGCCCCTCGGTGTCGGTGTGGATGCGGTCCGGGTGCACGCCGAGCGCGTCGAGGAACCCGCGGAGCACGTCGGCCGGGTCGGCCGGGCGGCCGGACGGGTCGAAGCCGCGCAGGTTGGCGTAGAGCTGCCCGTCCGGGAACCGGCCGGCCACCCGGTGCGCCCAGTGCAGGGCGAGCGCGGTCTTGCCGACGCCCGCGGTGCCGCCGATCGCCGAGATGACGACGCCGGCCGCCGCCTGGCGCGCGTCCTCGAGCATCTGGTCGAGGGCCGTGAGCTCGGCCGCGCGGCCCGCGAAGTAGGGCACGGCGGTGGGCAGCTGCCGGGGGATGGTGGCCCGCACGGCCGAGTCCGCGCCGGGCTCGGCCGGGCCCGCGGCCAGGTCCAGGCCCTGCGCCGGGGTCTCGTTGGCCGCCCGGTAGCGCGCGACGAGCTCGGCCGCGGCCGTGTCCGGCAGGCCGAGGGCGCGCACCAGGGCACGGACCGAGCTCGGGTACGGCCGGTGCGTCCGCCCGCGCTCCAGGTCGGCGATGGCCCGGAGCGACACCCCGGACCGCTCGGCCAGGTCCTCCTGGGTCAGCCCGGCGGCCACCCGCTGCGCGCGCAGCCAAAGCCCCGGTGTCTCGCCGGCCCGTACCGCACTCATGGTCATTCCGCCTGCCCGTCATCAGCCGGTTAAGGCCCTAGCTTAACGGCGACCCGGCCGCCGGGAAAGTGCCCTTTGTGATCTTCCGCGGACGGTGCGTAATTAAAGCCACTTCCGAGTGAACGTACCGGGCCGGCTCTCCACCCCCAATTTCCCTCGTCAGCGCGGCGGTGTCACAAGGGCCCCTGCGGTCACATGGAGATCATTTTGCCAGTGATGTACCGAATGTGACCGTTTAGCCGCGAAGGGTGGCCAGCTCTGTAAGCATGGCAATCGATAACCGGTTTGGACCGTCTGCGTACCCACCGCCGGGTCGCGCCCGCCGGGAATCGTTCCCCGCCTCGAAAGGGTCGCCGTGTCCTCCTCCCCGGCCCCCCGCCCGTCCTACCGCGAAGTATTCGCGGTCTCCGAGTTCCGCGCCCTGTGGCTGTCGTACGTGCTGTCCGCCGGCGGCGACCGGGTCGCCCTGGTGGCGCTGACGATCCTCGTCTACGCCCGGTCCAAGTCGCCGCTGCTGGCCGCGGTCACCTTCGCCGCCGGGCTGGTGCCGTACCTGGCCGGCGGCCTCTTCCTGTCCGGCCTCGCCGACCGGCTGCCGCGCCGCTCCGTCATGATCGCCTGTGACGTCGCCCGGACGCTGCTCGTCGGCCTGATGCTGCTGCCCCGGGTGCCGCTCGGCGCGCTGATCGCGCTCCTCTATATAGTGACGACGCTCCAGCCACCGTTCGACGCGGCCCGCTCGGCGATCGTCCGCGACATCATGGGCGCCGACCGGTACCCGCTGGCCGCCGCCGTGCTCCAGTCGACGACCCGCGTGGTGATGGTGAGCGGCGCGGCGATCGGCGGCCTCGTGGTCGCCCTGTTCGGCGCGTGGCCCGCGCTCGGGGCGGACGCGCTCACGTTCGTCGCCTCGGCGCTGCTGATCGCCTGCGGCACCCGGGCCCGGCCCGCGGCGGCCCCGGGCGGTCCCGGCGGCCCGAACCAGTTCCAGGCGATAGGCGCCGGCTTCCGGCTGGTCTTCGGCGACCCCGCGCTCCGCACGCTGATGTGCCTGGGCTGGCTGGCCGCGTTCTACGAGGTTCCCGAGGGGCTGGCGGCGCCCTACGTGGGCCGGCTCGGCGGCGGCGCGGTCGCGGCGGGCCTGCTGATCGCTACCTCGCAGCTGGGCGCGGCCGTCGCGACGCCCATCTTCACAAAAAAAATAGGCCCCCTGACCCGTCTCAAGTGGATGGGCCCGATGGCCGTGCTGTCGTGCGGCGTGCTCGCCGCCGCCGCGGGGCACCTGGGCCTGGCGGCCTCGATGGTGCTCTTCGCCTTCTCTAACACGCTGGCGATGTATCAGATCGCCGCTAACACCGCGTTCGTGGAGCGGCTGCCCAACGAGTCCCGTGCCCAGGCATTCGGCCTGGCCAACGCCGGCCTCGTGGTGGGCCAGGGTCTTGCCTTCGCCGTGGCCGGAGCGGCCGCCGAGGTGGTACCTCCCTCAACGGTGATCGCTCTCAGCGGAGGACTTGGTGCCCTTCTCGCCTGTGGTCTAGCGCTCCGCTGGCGGCGAATGTCACCCGCCGTCGGCCGCCACACTGCGAGACATCTCGGCCGAGAGGCCTCGCTTACCAGGCAGACACAAGTCGATGTCGTTCGTTCGCGGATAGGGAGTAGGGGTTAGGGATGGTTGCCTCGGTTCAGACCCAGGTGTCGCGCATGGTAGCTATTCCTTCCCGTGTGTCGCGTACTGCATCGGCTGTCACTCTGTTCACATCAGTGCCAGTAGGTGTTCCGCACAGTCTTTTCACCTCACCTGTATCGGTAGACACGGTAGACCCGGTGCCCACTTCTTTCCCTCTGGCGCTAATCCGTCACCGCGCCATCTCTGTAATAGCTATTAAGCCCCCCCTTGTCCGGACTTGACCGACAATCTCGCTGCAATAGTTACTACGCCCGGCAAGATGGGTTATGGTAGCTATACGCAGCTAGTCATGTACGGTAAGCAGTTACTAGAACTGAGTAACAGGCGTCGCAAATGGAACGGTGGATCATGCAGGCATCGTCCCTCACCAGCAGCATCAAGAGATGCGTGCTGGTCAGGGACTGGGCTTGGTGGCGACTGGCCCCCGTGATGCGCGCTTACGTCGGGGCCGCCCCGGTCGCGGCGTTCGCGGTTATCGGGGTCGCGGCCGCCCTCACCGACTGGCGCTGGCCGAACGTCGGCGTATTCTTCTTGCTGGTCTGCTGCGGAATGATCTCGGTCATATCAACGCCGCGGATCATGTATGCCTTCCCCGGGCTCACGCGGGACTTCAGCTCCATTTGGGTGCTGCCAATCGCGATCTTGCTGCCGCCGGTATACGCGGCCATGGCGCCCTTCCTATTCAGCACGGCGATGTACCTTTTCGTCCATCGCGGAGTTCTGCACCGGGCGGTCTTCACGGCCGCGGCCCAGAGCCTGAGCTATGCGGCGGCGTCGGCTATTTTCCGGTTCTTCCCGGTGTCGCTGGCGGGCGGTTTCGTCGGCATCGGACTGCACGCCTTCGCGTGGTGCGCGGTGGTCGCTGGCTGCGAGATCATCGGAAATAGGGGCCATCATTACCTGATCATGGGCGCGGTGAAGCTGGCTTCTCCGCAGGTGCGCATATTGAAGGTCGAGCTGGACCGGGAAGGGCTCGAAGCGCTCTTCGTGGAGATGGACCTGGGCATTCTGATTACGCTCGCGGTGGGGCTGAGCCCCGCGCTCGTGCTCATCGCGGTGCCCACCGTATTGCTCGTCCGCCGCTTTCTCGTCTTTCCCATTCTCGAGGCCCAGTCCCGCGTTGACTCCAAGACCGGACTGCTCAATGTATCGACCTGGGAGACGGAAGCGGAAAACGAAATCGCGCGGTCGATCAGGACCCGGAACCCGGTGGCCCTCGCCCTGGTTGACATCGACCACTTCAAGCTGGTCAACGACACCCACGGGCACCTCGTCGGCGACAAGGTACTCAAGGCCGTCGCCGATGCCCTCTCCAGCGATCTGCGCGTCTATGACCGGGCGGGCCGGTTCGGCGGCGAGGAGTTCGTGATCCTGCTCGCGCAGACCAGCCAGGCCGATGCCCACGGCATCGCCGACCGCCTCCGCGGCAAGGTCGCCGGCCTGGCCGTTCCGGTCAGCGACCGGCCGGACACCCCCGTCGTGCGGGTGACGATCTCGATCGGCGTCGCCGCCATGGACCGCGGGGACAGCCGCGAGCTCAACGATCTCCTGGCCGCCGCCGACTCCGCCCTTTACCACGCGAAGAAGTCCGGCCGGAACCGCGTCTCCGTCGCCGCCGCCGAGCGCAACATGCTCGAGGCCGAGCTCAACGGTCATTCCGTGGTGGTTGTCCAGGTGGACCCCAGGGCTGCTTCTTTACGCCCAGGGCCGTCACTCTCAGTGCCAGTTATGCGACACCACGAATCTAGATCCCTCAAATAGTGGTATCGCCACAATTACCCAGTGCTATGGAACCCAGTGCTATGGAACCCGGCGCGATGGAACCCGGCGCGATGGGTCAGCCGATCGGGGCCGTGTAGCGCCAGCCGATGACCGGGGCGTGATCGGCGGCGTAGATCTCGGCCGCCCCGGCCCCTGTTCCGGTCCCGGTTCCAGCGCCCTGGGCGCGGAAGTGGTGCCAGCCGGCACCGTGCCCGAGGAAGATGCCGGCGGCGGCGCCGCACGCGCTGCAGTAGGGCTCAGGGCCGTCCTCGCGGGCCATGCGGCCGTTCATGGGCGGCCGGGGTTCCGCGCACCCGGCGTCGCCCGACGCGGCCGCGAAGACGGCGGGGCGGTAGCCGGCGAGAAAGGCCAGGGTCCGGGTGATCTGCTCGAGGTCGAGCAGTCGTCCCAGAGTTGAAGCACCTGTCGCCACACTGGGCGACCCAATTTTCATAAAAGAATTCTATCCACCTGGGCAGCAGTAGCAACGACTGCGTCCTCGTGTCGCACCGTTTCCGCGGCGGCCCGGGGAACTGCCGGAAGCCGCTGAATATGGTGATTTTTCCGATAGACTCGCTAATCGGACGGTATAACCTAGATTTTCTTGCCCGGAAACGGGCAAGAATTAGCGATAAGCTGAGTCGGCAGACCGGAAGACAACTAGACACGAATCATGGACGACACGTACCCCCGCGACCTGGTCCGCCACGTGGCCGCGAGCACCGGACTTGATGAGGCGACCGCGGCCCGCGTGGTGGCCGACGTCGTGGCCTACTTCGGCCAGACGGTCGAGGAGTTCGTCCGCCAGCGGCACGGCGAGCTCAAGGACATGAACAAGCGGAACGACGACATCTGGCCGCGGCTCGCGGCCGAGGTGAGCGACCACCGGTTCCGGGCGGGGGGCCTGACCGAGCGCCAGCTCCGCCGCATCGTCTACGGCTAGGCACTACGCAGAGGAGACCAGCAGAAGTGTGCGGGATCGTCGGATACGTCGGCAAGCGTGATGTGCTCCCTGTCCTCGTCGAGGGGCTGCACCGGCTTGAGTACCGTGGCTACGACTCGGCCGGCCTCGCGGTCATCAGCCGCGGCAGGCTCCAGGTGACCAAGACCGCGGGCCGCGTCCAGGACCTCCGCGACAAGCTGGGAACCAAGCCGGTCAAGGCCACCATCGGCATCGGCCACACCCGGTGGGCCACGCACGGCGAGCCGAACGAGACCAACGCGCACCCCCATACCGATACCGCCCAGCGCATCGCCGTCGTCCACAACGGCATCATCGAGAACGCCGAGCTCCTGCGGGACCAGCTCACGAGCGCTGGCACGAAGCTGGTCACCGACACCGACACCGAAGCGCTCGCGCACCTGATCGCGGCCGAGTTCGCGGCCGACGAGAGCGCGACCCTCGAGGACGCGGTCATCCGCACGCTGCGCCGGGTCGAGGGCACCTACGGCCTCGTCGTCCTCGACGTCAAGCACCCCGACCAGCTCGTCGTCGCCCGCAACGGCTCGCCCATCGTGCTCGGCCTCGGCGAGAACGAGATGTTCGTCGCGTCCGACGTGGCCGCGATCGTCCGCTACACGAGGCAGGTCATCTACCTCGAGGACGGCGAGGTCGCGACGATCAAGGCGAACGACTACCGCACGACCTCGCTGAGCGGGCAGGCCGCGGACGGCGCGAAGATGCCGATGACCGTCGAGGCCGACGCCGACGACTACGACCTCGGCCAGTTCAGCGACTACATGCGCAAGGAGATCCACGAGCAGCCGGACGCGCTCCGGCGGGCGCTGCGGGGACGTCTTGACGACCGCTTCGCCACGGCCCGGCTCGGCGGCATCAACCTGGAGGCGCGCGAGCTCCGCAACATCAGGTGCGTCAAGTTCCTCGGCTGCGGCTCGGCCTACTACGCCGGCCAGATGGGCGCGGCGCTGGTCGAGGAGCTCGCCCGCATCCCGGCCGACGCCGAGCCGGCCAGCGAGTTCCGCTACCGCTCCCCGGTCGTCGACCCGGACACGCTCTACGTCGCGGTCTCCCAGTCAGGCGAGACGATCGACACGCTGATGGCCGTCCAGGAGCTCAAGCGCAAGGGCGGGCAGGTGATCGGCGCGGTCAACGTCGTGGGCAGCGCCATCGGCCGCGAATGCGGCCACGGGATCTTCCTGCACGCCGGTCCCGAGGTCGCGGTCGCCTCGACCAAGGCGATGACCAACATGGAGGGCAGCTTCGCCCTCCTCGCCCTCCTGCTCGGGCGGGTGCGCGACCTGTCCGCCGCCAGCGGGGAGCGCATCGTGAACGGCCTGCGCCGGCTTCCGGACGACGTGGACACGATCCTCGCCGCCGAGGATGAGATCGCGACGATCGCGAGCCGGTACGCGGGCGCCGAGCACATGTTCTTCATCGGCCGGGTGCGCGGCTGGCCGGTGGCCCGCGAGGGCGCGCAGAAGCTCAAGGAGATCTCCTACGTGCACGCCGAGGCCTATCAGGCCGGCGAGCTGAAGCACGGCCCGCTCGCGCTCATCCAGCCCAGCATGCCGAGCGTCGTGATCATCCCGTCCGACGGGCTCGTGGCCAAGAACATCTCCACGATCGAGCAGATCAAGGCGCGCGGCGGCCCGGTGATCGCGGTGACGTCGGCCGACATCCCCGACGGCCTGGCCGACGCGACGATCCGCATCCCGCGGGCCGAGCCCGAGCTCGAGCCGATCCTGCTCAACGTCCCGCTCCAGCTGCTCGCCTACCACGCGGCGGCCAAGCTCGGCCGGGACATCGACAAGCCCCGCAACCTGGCCAAGAGCGTCACCGTCGAGTAGGCGTCTGCTCCCCATAACCGGCGTCGTGATCACGAAGGATTCCCGCGGGGACGGCCGCGTCGCCACATAAGCCGGCAGTGGCCGCCCCGTGGCCCCGGCGTCGGGTAAACCGCCCGCCCTGCCGCCTGGGGCGCTGACCGGCATGATCGGGTGTCGTGAGCCGCAAATAAGGGTGCTGCCAGCACCCAATCTTCCCGGGCCCGGGCGCCGAAGCGGGCATAAGCCAATAAATCGGGCGGCCATGACCGCGGCGACACGCCCGAGACGGCCAACTTGCTGACCGACGAGGCCATAGCGGCTTTCTAGTGGAAGGCCATCGGCTCGATGCCCGCGGCCTCGAGCATGGCCGCGGTGATCTCCTCGGGGACGGGCTGTTCGCACCAGACGACCTTGCCGGTGGGCGTGCGGCGGGTGCCCCAGCGCTGGGCGAACTGGGAGACGACGTGCAGGCCGCGGCCGTTCTCCGCGTCCTTGTCGACCTGGAGGACCCGGGGGAGCGCGGGCGAGGTGTCGTGCACCTCGCATACCAGGGATTCCGGCTCGAGGATGAGCCGAAGCAGGGTCTCGCCCTCGGCGTACTTGATCGCGTTGGTGACGAGTTCGGAGACGAGCAGCTCGGTGGAGGGGATCAGGTCCTCAAGGCCCCAGAGCTTGAGCGGGTCGCGGATCGCGGCCCGGGCCTGGCGGACCGCGGTGTACTCGTGCTCAAGCGGGATGCAGAGCCGGTACTCCTCGGGGATGCGCCGGAGCTTGGCGATCAGCACCGCGATGTCGTCGCGCTTGGCGTCGGAGTAGACGCCGTCCAGGGCGGTCTTGCACAGGTCTTCCAGGTCCTTCTCCGGGGCGCCCTCGCCGAACGCCTCCTTCAGCCGGTCCATGCCCTCGCTGATGTCCCGGTCCCTGGACTCCACCAGGCCGTCGGTGTAGAGCACGAACAGGGAGCCGTCCTCGACCGAGATCGTCTTGGTGTCGACCATGCCGTCCCCGATGCCGAGCGGCGGGGACGGGGTGACCTCGAGGTACTCGTTGCCGCCGTCCGGGCGGACGAGCAGCGGCGGCAGGTGGCCGGCGACGGCCAGCTCGATCTCGCCGGTCACCGCGTCGTATACCGCGTAGGCGCAGGTGGCGAAGTGCGGCTCGCGCTCGCCGAGGGTCCGCATGAGCTCGTCGAGCTGCTGCAGTGACTCGGCGGGCGGCAGCTCGAGCATGGCCAGGGTCTGGATCGCGGTGCGCAGCCGTCCCATGGTCACCGCGGCGCGGACACCGTGGCCGGCCACGTCGCCGACGACGAGCGCGACCCGGGCTCCGGGCAGCTTGATCGACTCGTACCAGTCGCCGCCGACCTCGACGAGCTCGCTGCCCGGCAGGTACCGGTGCCTGACCTCCACCGAGGACGGGGCGGACAGGCCGGTGGGCAGCATGGCCCGCTGCAGGGTCAGCGCGGTGGCGTGCTCGCGGTTGTACCGGGTGGCGTGGTCGAAGAAGACCGCCGACTTGGTGGCGAAGTCCATCGCCATGTCCATGTCGTGCCGGTCGAACCGCCGGGTGCCGGCCTCGCGGAAGCAGCAGAACAGGCCGAGCACGGTGCCCTTGGAGATGGCCGGGATGATCAGCATGGACACGTCGGAGAGCAGGCCGCCGACCGGCTTGCGCCGCCAGGCCCGGGCCAGCTTCTTGGCCGAGTCCGCGGAGACCGCGTGCTCGAGGACCGGCGCGCCCGACTCGATGCAGCGCACGTAGGGCGATCCGCCCGGGTAGCGGAGGATCTCGCCGATCGGGAACGCGGCCTGCCAGGCCGGGTTCTCCTGGTCGTGCTTGACGTGCAGGCGGCGCAGCGGGACGTCCGCGTGCGGCGCGTGCGCGGGTACCTCGTTGTCGCCGATGAGCGACTCGAGCACGAGCACCTCGGCCGACGTGCAGAACGCCGGCACGAGCTGCGCGGTCATCTTCTTGGCCAGCTCGCTGAAATCGAGCGTGTCGCCGTCGATCGGGTTCGCGTCGCGCATCAGGATGTCGCGCATGACCGCGGGGTCGATGAACCGCTCGGGGGACGAGACCGGGATCTGCATGATCACGAAGGCCGCGACCTCGCTGTCGCCGGTCTGCATCGGCCTGGCCGTGACGATGGCGTCGGCGGTGCCGCCGTTGGCCAAGACGATGGTCAGGACGGCGTTCGCCTCCCGGTCGGACTTCACCGCCTCGAGCAGCGTGGCGATGCCGGCCGCGGTGGCCGCGACGATCTGGACCGGCAGCTCGTCGTTGCTCGCGCGCTGGCCGGCCGCGGTGATGTCGGACAGGTGCATGCCGAGCAGGTCGTCGGCGGTGCGCGCCAAGACCTTGGGCGCGGTCCGGTCACACTGAACGATCTGGCCGACGCGGTCGATGCCGAGAATGAGCGTCCGCACCGAGGAAGGACTCGGATTCGGGCTCGGGTTCACGTTCACCGGCGGCGCCGCCTTGCGGCTCACCTTTTTGCCGGTCGTCACGGGCGACTCCTGAAGATTCTGTGCATGGCGCGCTCTCGCTCATTATGGGCTAACCGACCGTGCGTCTGAGACCGCTTCCGATTCTTCCCTTTTCTGGGAGTATGAGGGGGTTTGTCATAATTTACTGGTGACTAGATGGGTCGTTTGGGACGTGAGGCGTCTGGCGTGGCGTGAAAACTCCCGGTGAACTGGTCGTAACTGATCATTACTGTGACAGCGTGGTGTTGCTGGCCGACGCGTAGGCGGAGACGCCGTTGCTGGTCACGCCGATGGAGCGGACCACGAGGCCGGCCGGCAGCGCCGGGATGGGAACCGTGTAGCTCGAGGCCAGGGCGTTGCCGCCCAGCAGCCCGGACGCGATCGAGGCCAGCCCGGTCAGGGACCCGACGTGCAGGGTGATCACGTTAGCGGTGGCCGAGATCGTCCCGGTGGCCCCGCCGAAAGAGGTGTTGAGCTTGACCGCGTCCGGCCCGGCGGACGGGTCGGGGGCGATCGTGAGGCCCGGGATCGGCAGCAGGCTGGCCAGCGAGGAGAAGCTGACCGTCAGCGAGCCGCTGATCTGCTTGATCGTCGCGCCGTTGAACGACGAGTTGAGATGCACCCCGGTCGCCTTGGCGGCGAAGCTGAACGGGACCTTGCTGTCCGCCTTCGCCGTGACGTCGTTCGCGCTGATGTCGATCGCCTTCACGTCGTGCGCGGCGATCTGGGTGAGGAACGGCCACCCCTCGATCGACACCGACGGCTTGGTGCTGAGGCCCGAGGACTGGACCTGCTCGGCGATCATGTTCTGCGCGTAGGCCTTGGCGATCTGGTCACCGGCGAAGAGCACCACGAGGATCACGATCAGCGTGGCCAGGCACCCGATCCGCCCCCGCCGTCGCCGCCGCCTGCGCGGTGGCTGGGGGCCGTAGCCCGGCTCTGGCCCGTTGTAGCCCGGCTGCTGCCCGTTGTAACCCGGCTGCTGCTGCCCGTAGCCTGGCTGATCCCCGCCATAGCCCGGCTGCTGCTGCCCGTAACCCGGCTGCTGCCCGCGGCCCGGCTGCCCGTAACCGTCCTGCCAGGCGGGCTCCTGTCGGGTGGCGTCCGGCTGGATGGCTTCCCGCCGGGTGGCATCGGGCTGGATGGCTTCCCGCCGGGTGGCGTCCGGCCCGTAGCCGCCCTGCCCCGATCCTGAGGCCGGCGGCTGGGTCGGCCATCCGCCGCCCTGCGCCGGCGGCTGCCACCCCCCGTGGGGCGGTGGCTCGTTCCGGTAATCGCTCACCCTGGGATCCCCCTCCGTGGTCCGCTCATCCTTGTTTATACAGGCATATGCGGAGGCTTGACCCCGCATCTTTCCGGGGGAGCGGGCAAAGGGCAAGACCTGCCCGTATTTCCGGGTTGAGATATAGGCCAGGACCCCGGCTTATTTGGACGGCTCGCTGAAGGTGGCGTTGGTCGCGGCCGCCGCGAGCGTGAGCCCGGCCGGGTTGAGCGTCACCCCGGTGATGCGCAGGCTGGGCGGAACCCCGGCGGGAAGGGAGAAGCTGAAGGAGGTGAACGAGCTCAGCACCGAGCTGGCCAGGCCGCCGTTCAGGACCTGGACGGCGATCGTCCGCGGCCCGGTCTGCTTGACCTGCGCCTCCACGCTGCCGCTGACGATGCCGGCCAGGTCGGCGGTGATCTTCAGCTTGTCCGGGCCGTCCTGGGTCGCCGTGACCCCCGTGCCGCCCAGGTCGCCGGCCGACGCGAGCGCCCCGAACGACACGAAGGCGGTCGCGCTGATCGTGTCGATCGTCGCCCCGTTCCACGACGAGCTCAGGTGCATGCCGGTCAGCGTCGCGTTCAGGCTGTTGATCGTCACCGGGCCGGCCGGAATGTTGGACGCGGAGACGGTCACCTTGCGGAAGTCGCGCGCGGCCACCTGGGTGAGGAAGGGGAACCCCTCGATGTTGACCGAGGGCTTGACCGGGAACCCGTTGGCCGTGAACTGGTTGGCCATGTCGTTCTCGGCGATCAGGTTGCTCACCCGGTCGGCGATCAGCAGCACGACGGCCACGACCAGGAGGACGAAAACGGAGATGACCGTCCGGCGGACAGGCCGCCGCCGCGGCCTTCCCGGACCCGGCTGGGTCGGTTCGAAGCTCATGCTCAGCCCCCCGGGTCTGTGCCGTCCACGGACGGTGCGTATTCATGTATCGACAAATATCGACGGGCGGGTGAAAATACCCCACCGTAGTTATAGTTCACCAGATTCCGGATTTCACGCCCGAGCCCTAGACTCATGGTCCAGCAGGAGACAGCCTGCTGGGCACGGTCAGCGGGGACGTGGCCGGACTGGTACCACCGCACACTAACAAGAGTGCGGCGGGAACACGCAGTAACCATCGGGGGCGTTTGTGAGCGGGAGGGAATTCAGCGGTGGGGATTCAAGTGGCGCCTAGTTCGTACAGTGCGCCTCCGCTGATGGTGACCACGGTGCGCGATACTCACCGGCTGAGCGCCGGGACCGAGTACCGCATCGGGCGTAACCCAGGCGCGGACTTCGAGCTGGCCGACGCCCGCGTCTCCTGGGATCACGCGGTCTTGTACGCGGACGGCCCGACCTGGGTGCTCGAGGACCGGTCGAGCCGGAACGGCACCTACCTGGGCTCCGAGCGCATCAGCCGCCTGGAGATCACCGGCCCGCGCGTCGTCCACTTCGGCAACGCCCAGGACGGCCAGGTCCTGCGGTTCGAGCTCCAGCAGTTCGAGCAGCCCGCCCGGCCGCCGGCCCAGAGCCCCGGCTGGGGCGCGGGCCAGGACTCGGTGTTCCTCCCCGGCGTGGACCGGGAGCCGACCTCGCGCATCCGGCTGCAGGCCCGGGTCGTGACCATCGGCCGCCGGCCGGACAACAACGTCGTGGTGCCCGACCTCGGCGTCTCCAAGCAGCACGCCGAGCTGCGGATGACCCCGACCGGCCGGTACCAGATCATCGACCTGGGCAGCCACAACGGCACGTACGTGAACGGCACCCGGGTCAACGAGGCCGAGCTGAGCGAAGACGACATCGTCTCGATCGGCCGCTCCACCTTCCGGCTCGCCGACGGCGTGCTGATCGAGTACGTCGACGACGGCAAGATCGAGTTCGAGGCCCACGAGCTCCTCGTCCGGGTGAACGACGGCGGCAAGCAGAAGGTGCTGCTCGAGGGCATCACGTTCACGCTGCCCGAGCGGTCCATGATGGCGGTCATCGGCCCGGCGGGCGCGGGCAAGTCCACCCTGCTCAACGCGCTTACCGGCAAGCGCCAGGCCGACGAGGGCCGGGTCCTGTACGACTACCGCGACCTGTACGAGAGCTACGACGAGCTCAAGCACCGCATCGGCCTGGTGCCCCAGCAGTCGGTCACGCACGACCAGCTCACCGCGCGGGCGGCCCTCGGCTACGCCGCCGAGCTGCGGTTCCCCTCGGACGCGGGGGAGGCGGAGCGGAGCCAGCGGGTCGACGAGGTACTCGGGGAGCTCGACATGACCCCGCACGCCGGCACCCGCATCGACCGGCTCTCTGGCGGCCAGCAGAAGCGGGTCAACATCGGCCTTGAGCTGCTCACCCGGCCAAGCCTGCTCTTCCTTGACGAGCCGACCTCGCCGCTCGACCCGCACCTCAAGCGCGAGCTCTTCCTGGCGATGCGGAAGATGGCGGACAAGGCGGCCGAGCAGGGCCAGTCCGTCGTGGTGATCACGCACGACGTCGAGTCGAAGCTGATCGACCAGTGCGACCGGCTCATCGTGCTCGTTCCCGGCGGCCGGATGGCCTACTTCGGCTCGCCCAGGGAGGGCCTGGCGTACTTCGGCAAGGAGGACTGGGCCGACGTCTTCGCCGAGTTCGCCGACAACCCGGGGCGCGACTGGGCGAGCGAGTACCGGTCGTCGGCCGCCTGCGCGAAGTACGTGACCACGCCGATGGCCGCCCGGCTGAACCAGCCGCTGCCCCAGCGCCGGCCGGATGACGAGACCGGCCGGCACCGGCGGGGCCGGATGACCCAGATCTTCACCATGGCCCGCCGCTACCGGCGGGTGATGGCGGCCGACCGCGGCTACCTCATGTTCACCGGGCTGCTGCCGATCATCCTCGGCGGCCTCGTCCGGATCATGCAGTCGAGCCAGGGCCTGGGCGGCGGCCCGGGCACCAACCCGGGCGCGGAGACGGTCCTGCTGATCCTGGTCATGGCCGCCTGCCTGTCGGGCACGGCCAACTCGATCCGCGAGTTCATCAAGGAACGCGAGATCTTCGAGCGAGAACGCATGGCCGGGCTCTCGGCCGGCGCCTACCTCGGCTCGAAGGTCCTCGTCCTCGGCGTCATCAGCGTGATCCAGGCGATCCTCATCGTCGTCATCGGCCTGGCGGGCACGAAGATGGGCAGCGGCGGGTCGGTCATCCCCGGCTCGCCGCTCATCGAGATGGCGATCGGCGTCGCCGCCCTCTGCGTGGTGTCTATGCTGCTCGGCCTGGTGATCTCGGTCCTGGTGACCAAGGGCGACCAGACCATGCCGGCCCTGGTCGTGATCATCATGGTCCAGGTCGTGCTCTCCGGCGGCGTGCTCGCGCTGAACCACGTGGAATCGCTCGTGTCCTACATCGCCCCGGCCCGCTGGGGCCTGGGCGCCCTCGCCTCGACGATCAACCTGAACGTGCTCGCCGCGAACCCGGCCATCAAGCCCGACGCCATGTGGGCGCACAGCGCCCGCCAGTGGGGGCTAGACATGGGCGTCCTGGTCGCCATGGGCGTGATCTTCCTGATCATCGCGGGCGTGCGGCTCAACCGGATGGGCCCGCACCGCCGTAAGTAAGGAAATAGCGAAAGGTTTCGGAGTAGGCCCGGTTCGTTCCTTCTATTCCGTATTTTGACCTTCCCGGGTACAACAATGCCCGGATGGGGTGATATCTACTCTTTAATGAAGTTCGCCCGCAGGCCTCAGCTCGTCGTCAGCACCGTGTTCGTCGCGGCGATGTTCCTGAACATCATGGATTCGACCGTGGTCAACGTGGCGCTCCCCGTGCTCAGCCGGCACTTCGCCGTGCCGATCGCGTCGGTCGGCGGCATGGTCACCGCCTACCTGGTCGCCCTCGCCGTGGCCATGCCCGCCTCCGGCTGGGTCGGCGACCGGTTCGGCGCGCGGATCACGCTGATCGTCTCGATCGGGCTCTTCACCCTCGCCTCCGCGCTCTGCGGGGCGGCGACGTCGCTGTCCGAGCTCGTCGTGTTCCGCGCGGTGCAGGGGATCGGCGGCGGCGCCCTCATCCCGGTCGGGCAGGCGATGATCACCCGCGCGTTTCCCCCGGCCGACCGGATCAGGATGAACCGGATCCTCATCGTGCCGACCCTGATGGCGCCGGCCCTCGGCCCGGTGATCAGCGGGCTGCTGGTCGACAGCCTGTCCTGGCGGTGGATCTTCTACATCAACCTGCCGGTCGGCCTGGCCGCCATGGTGGTCGGCGGGCTGTTCCTGCCCCGCGGTTCCGAGCACCCGCCCGGTCGGTTCGACACGCCCGGCTTCCTGCTCGCGGCGACCGGGCTCCCGCTGCTGATGTACGCGCTCTCGGCCGGCGCGACGTCGGGCTGGGGATCGCCGCGGGTGCTCGCGACCGGGCTGGCCGGCCTGCTCCTGCTGGCCGCGTTCGCCGCGATCGAGCGGCGGGCCGGCTCGCCCATGCTCAGCCTGCGGATCCTCGGCGACCGGCTCTTCCGCGTCACCACCCTGCAGATCTGCTTCGCGGGCGGCGGGTTCATCGGCGTCCTGTTCCTCGTGCCGCTGCTGCTGCAGAACGGGCTCGGCTTCTCCGCGGTCCACTCCGGCCTGTCCACCTTCACCGAGGCGTTCGGCGGCATGACCGGCGTCCAGGTGACCTCCCGGCTGTACAAGCGGATCGGGCCGCGGCGGCTGATCATCGCCGGGATGTGCGGAACCGTGGCGGCCATCGGCTCGATGTCCGCCGCCGGCGCCGCCAACGCCTTCTGGCTGATCCCGCTGCTGATGTTCTTTACCGGCTTCTCGTTCGGGTTCGCCCTGGCCCCGTCCCAGTCGGCGAACATGGCGACCGTCTCCGCGGCGGCCACCGGGCAGGCGTCCACGCTGCTCAACACGGCCCGCCAGGTCGCCGGCGCGGCCGGCGTCGCGCTCCTCGCCACGGTCCTCGGCGCGACCCGGGCCGGGCCGGCGGACCCCGGCGGCTACCGGCTCGCGTTCGCCGGCGCCGCGGGCGTGATGGCCATCGGCGCGCTGATCGCCTGCTTCGTGCGCGACAGCGACGCCGCCGCGACGATGGTCGCCGACTCCCGCGACCGGCCGGGTGATGATGATCCGGCCGCCGCCTCCCTGCGCGTCCCGTCGGTCTCCGAGGCCGCCTGAGCGGGCGCCGGGCGCGGGCGGTGGCTACCCTGATCGCGTGGTAACTGCCGATGACGACGCCCGCGCCCTGCTCAGCCGCTTCCCGCTGATCGACGGGCACAACGACCTGCCCTGGGAACTGCGCGAGCAGTACGCGGGCGACCTGGCCCGCACCGACCTCACCAGCCGGCTGCCCCGGACCCAGACCGATATCCCGCGCCTGGTCGAGGGCGGGGTCGGCGGCCAGTTCTGGTCGGTCTGGGTGCCGCCGTCGCTGGCCGGCGACGCCGCGGTCACCGCGGTGCTCGAGCAGGTCGACCTGGTGCACCGGATGATCCGCGCCTACCCGGGCCAGTTCCAGCTGGCGCTGACCGCCGGCGACGTCGACTCGGCGTTCCGGGCCGGCCGCATCGCCTCCCTGCTCGGCGCCGAGGGCGGCCACTCCATCGGCGGGTCGCTCGGCGTGCTCCGCGTGCTCCACGCGCTCGGCGTGCGGTACATGACGCTGACCCACAACAACAACGTCGGCTGGGCCGACTCGGCCACCGACGCCGTCGACACCGGCGGCCTGTCCGACTTCGGCCGGGACGTCGTCGCCGAGATGAACCGGCTCGGCATGCTCGTCGACCTATCGCACGTCTCCGCGGCCACGATGCACGCCGCCCTCGACGTGACCACGGCCCCGGTGATCTTCTCGCACTCGAGCGCGCGCGCCGTCTGCGACAACCCGCGCAACGTGCCCGACGAGGTGCTCGCCCGGCTGGCGGCGAACGGCGGGGTGTGCATGGTCACGTTCGTCCCGTTCTTCGTCTCCCCGGAGTGCAGCGAGTGGCTGCAGGGCCTGCGCGACTTCGCCGTCTCCCGCGGCCACGACCCGTTCGACCTGCCCCCGGTCTTCGGGCTGTTCCCCGTGTACGAGCGGGAGCACCCGATGCCCGACGCCACCGTCGCCCAGGTCGCCGACCACGTCGACCACGTCCGGGCCGTCGCCGGCCTGGACCACGTCGGCCTCGGCGGCGACTTCGACGGCATGCCGGTGACCCCGGCCGGCCTGCGGGACGTCTCCGGCTACCCGGCCCTGTTCGCCGAACTCCAGCGCCGCCACTGGTCCGAGAGCGACCTGCGGTCCCTGGCCGGCGCCAACGTCCTCCGCGTCCTGGCTGACGCCGCCCGCTAGACCTCGCGGGCGTCGGTACACTCGCTGGCGATGAGTGCGCCAGGGGTTTTCGAGGGAGCCGCGCCCGCCCGCGGCCGGGTTTTCCGGTACGAGTCCTTTGCCATCGACGGCGAGCGGGGGACGCTGACCTGCCGCTACTCGGTGGACGGACGCGAGTTCGCCGAGCGTTTCTCACTCAGCCCGGGGCCGCGCTGGGACACCCCGGCCGCCCGGGCCGCCGCCCGGCTGGTCTTCCTGCTGGCCGGCGTCTCCTATTACAAGACCGCCGCCCCGCCGGTCATCGACCTGGGGACCACGGCGCTCACCGATCGCGAGCGCGCGTTCCTGCGCGACTTCTACCTCAGGGGCCTCGGCGAGTACGCCTATAAGAACGGCCTCGACCTCTCCGGTCTCCGTATCGACGCGCCAACCGCGCCCGCTGCCCCCGCCGGACCCGCTGCCCCCGCCGGACCCGCTGCCCCCGCCGCG
>Ga0302314_10001949_pt1 | contig 38548 bp, 41 predicted proteins | sample III_Palsa_N2_3_FD_200533 | JGI IMG/M metagenome (GOLD analysis project Ga0302314, IMG submission 200533) | Peat permafrost microbial communities from Stordalen Mire near Abisko, Sweden - III_Palsa_N2_3 | ecosystem: Environmental > Terrestrial > Soil > Palsa > Peat permafrost | place: Sweden...
GGATTGGCCTCGGCGACGTGACCCTGTACCCGCGGCTGCTTGAAGCAAGCGGCGTCGAGGAGGCCAGCCGCGACAAGATCATCGGCGAGCTCGCGATGGGGAACTTCGTCGGGGTTGAGCACGAGCTGTCGCAGTTGCAGCTCCCAGCTGAGGACCTGGCACTGCTGCTACGGGTCACACGCATGCGAGGCGGCCCCGAGCTGCTCGAGAACCTCGACGACAAACTTCACGCCGCCGGCGCCGGAATGCGGGAGATCCTCGCCTTGCTGAAGCCAGAGACCGCCGCCCGCGTGATCTTCGACTTCGGCCTGGTTCGCAGCATCGGCTACTACACCGGCGCGGTCTTCCAGGTGTACGACCCAGACCTAGGCGTCCCGCTCGGCTCGGGCGGGCGCTACGACGACCTGCTCGGCAACTTCGGCCGGCGCCTACCCGCCGTCGGCTTCGCGCTGAATGTCGAGAGCGTGCACATCGCGCTGATGGGGGAGGAGGGCAATGCCTGACCTGCGGATCGCGGTCCCCCGCGGGGCGCTCTTTGCCGACACGCTCGATCTGCTGACGACCATCGGGATCGAGACGGATGAGGTCCGCTCCAACGATCGCAAGCTGCTGTTTGAGGATGCCGGGATCATCACGATGCGGCCCTCGGACGTGCCGACCTATGTCGAGTCAGGGGCCGCCGACATTGGCATCACCGGCAAGGACGTCCTGCTCGAGCAGTCCGACCGCAGCGTCTACGAACTTGCCGATCTCGGCTATGGCCGCTGTCTGATGGTGCTGGCGTCGGTCGCCGGGGAGGACCTGGCCGCCGAAGCGTTGAAGCGCCTTGGGGTGATGCGGGTGGCAACCAAATACCCACGGATCGCCACCCACTACTTCCAGGAGACCGGACGTCAGGTCGAAATCGTCGAGGTCAAGGGCTCCGTCGAGCTGGCGCCACTGACCGGCATGGTCGAGGCGATCGTCGACCTCACCGCCACCGGCACGACGCTGCGTGAAAACAACCTGGTGATCCGCGAGGAGATCGCGGTCTGCACCGCGCGACTGATCGCCAACCCGGTCGCCGACAAGCTGAAAGCAAAGGCGATCGATGCACTGCTGGAGCGGATCGGTGGACGCTGAGCTAGTTGTCGCCGAAGGCGACATCGCAAAGCTCGTTAGCGACCTCCGCACCCTGATCCCCGCCGGGTCCGACGTGGCGAACACGGTCGCAGCGATTGTCGCCGACGTCCGTGCGCGCGGTGACGCCGCCCTCGCCGAATACACGAGCCGGTTCGACCTCGGCGGTGGACCCGCCCCGGCACTCGAAGTACCCGCCCAACTGATCGCTGACGCAGCCGGACAGCTCGACCCTGCCGTCCGCCTGGCGCTCGAGCTGGCGATCGACAACGTCGGCGCCGTCGGCGAAGCGGCTGTCAACCCCGATGTCACGGTCAGCCGCAACGGCGCGACGGTCAAGGTCAAGGAGGCGCCCGTCAGCAGCGCCGCCGTCTACGTGCCGGGGGGCCGCGCGCCATACCCGAGCACCGTCGTGATGGGCGTGACGACCGCCCGTGCCGCCGGCGTCGGTGATGTCGTCGTCTGTTCGCCGCCGACCGACGATGAAGAAATAAACCACGTGATCCTCGCGGCGTGCTGGCTGACCGGCGTCCGCGCCGTGTATCGAATGGGTGGTGCCCAATCGATCGCTGCGCTCGCCTACGGAACACAAACCATCCAGCCGGTCGATGTGATCGTCGGCCCCGGCAACCTCTATGTGCAGGAGGCGAAGCGACAGGTTTCGGCGCGGGTCGGCCTCGACGGCTTTGCCGGCCCCAGTGACCTACTCGTTATCGCTGACCCAAACGCAGACCCTGGCCCGATCACGCTTGACCTGCTCGCGCAAGCCGAACACGGGCCCGGAACGCTCGTCCTCGCCGCCTCAACCTCAAGGGAACTGCTGACCGCGTTGGCCGACGGTATTGGCCAGTCAGCCAATACCGGAGCGGTTTGCCGTCTGATCGAACTTCAAAACCAAAGCCAGGCGTTCGAGCTCGCGCAGGCGTTTGCCCCCGAGCACCTACAGCTGATCGGAACGGAGGCCGAGGCGCTTGCCGACGTCGTCACGCGCGCGGGGTCAGTGTTCGTCGGGGCTGATGCGGGCACGGCGTTTGGCGATTACATCGCCGGCTCCAACCACATCCTGCCGACCGATGGTGCCGCGCGGTTCGCCTCATCGCTGTCGGCCCGGACGTTCCGCCGGACGTTCACGGAGGTGCGCGTGACCGATCCGACGACGCTTGCGCAGGCGGCAGCGCCGCTTGCCCGCGCCGAGGGGTTTGAGCGACACGCCCAGTCGATGGAGGCGCGGATCCGCGACAATCGAGGCCGATGACCCGGACCGCAACAATTGACCGCAAGACCGGTGAGACGGCGATCGCGCTGACGCTGACGCTCGACGGCACGGGCGCCGGCACGCGCGCGACCGGGGTCGGGTTCTTCGATCACATGCTTGACCTGTTGGCCCGTCACGGGCGCTTCGACCTCGATGTGCAAGCGCTCGGGGACCTTGATACTGGGGCTCATCACACCGTCGAGGATGTTGGGATCGCGCTCGGCCGCGCGATCGATGAGGCGCTCGGCGACCGCGCCGGGATCTTCCGCTACGGCGACGCGGTGGTGCCGATGGACGAGGCCCGGGCGAAGGCGACCGTCGACATCTCTGGCCGTGGGCTGCTGGTGTTCGACGCGGAGCTTCCCGTCGGCGCGATCGGCAACTTCGAGCACGAACTCGCCGAGGAGTTCCTGCGCGCGGTCGCTGCGAACGCCAAACTGACTCTGCACGTGGTGGTGGAGAACGGCTCAAACGTCCACCACGTGATCGAGGCCGTGTTCAAGGCGGTGGCGCGGGCGCTGCGGGGAGCCGTCGCGATCGATCCGACCGAGACGGGGGTCCCCAGCACGAAGGGAACGCTGACGTGATCGCGGTAGTCGATTACGGAATGGGCAACCGACGGTCTGTCGAGAAGGCACTGCAGCACATCGGCGTTGAGGCGCTGATCACCGATCGCGTGGCCGATCTGTGCCGAGCCGATGCGTTGGTGCTGCCGGGCGTCGGTGCCTTTCCAAAGGGGATGGACAACCTGCGTGAGCGAGGTCTTGACACGCTGCTGCGGGAGCTCGTTGCCAGCGGTGTCCCGCTGCTCGGGATCTGCCTCGGGATGCAGTTGCTGTTCGAAGGGTCGGACGAGCGCGGCGGTCAGCCGGGCCTCTGTCTGATTCCCGGGGTCGTGCGCGAGCTCAACCCGATCGGCCGGCGGTTGCCGCACATCGGCTGGAACGACGTGCGGTTCGAGCGCAGTTCACCGATCACGCCAGCGCTCGATACCGGCGAGGCGCCGTTCTACCACGTGCACTCGTTTGTGGCAGTGCCTGCTGATCCCACCGATGTGATTGGCACCACCGAGTACGGCGAGACGTTCGCCAGCGTTGTCGGCCGCGGCAACGTCTTTGGCACCCAGTTTCACCCCGAGAAGTCCTCGCGTGACGGGCTGGCGCTGCTGGCCGCGTTCGCGGAGCTCGCAGGGCATGTCGGCGCGGTCGCCGCATGATCCTGTACCCGGCGATCGACATTCTCGACGGCAAGGCGGTGCGGCTCGCGCAAGGCGACTACAACGCCAAGACCGAGTACGACCGGGATCCGCTTGAGGCCGCCAAGCGCTGGGTCGCGGCCGGCGCACGGGCGCTGCACATCGTCGACCTTGACGGCGCCCGGACCGGCGCCCCGGCCAACCTCGCGCACGTGGAGCGGATCGCGGCGGCGATCGACCTGCCGGTGCAGCTTGGCGGCGGGTTGCGCTCGACCGCCTCGGTCGACGCGGCATTGGCGGCTGGGGCGCGGCGCGTGATTCTCGGCACCGCAGCGTTCCGTGACCTCGACTTTCTTGATGCCGCCGTCAGCGCCCATGGCGAGCGGGTCGTAGTCTCGGTTGACGGACGCGGCGGCAAGCTGGCCGCCGCCGGCTGGCTCGAGCAAACCGAGATTCCGGTCGAATCCGCGATCGAGCAGCTGTCAGCCCGTGGCGTGCGGCGCTTTGTCTACTCGAACATCGACCGCGACGGGATGCTGACCGGACCCGACCTCGACGGCGCCCGCTCGGTCGCCGAGGTCGTCACCGGCAGCTTCATCTACTCCGGCGGCGTGGCGTCGGTTGCTGACTTGGAGGCGCTCGCCCAGCTGCGCCAGGTCAATCTGAGCGGTGTGATCGTCGGCAAAGCGATCTACGAGGGACAGTTCGACATCGGCGAGGCCCAAGCGGCGCTCGATCGCTACCCCTGATGCATTACAAGCGCGTAATCCCATGTTTGGACGTCGACGGTGGCCGCGTGGTCAAGGGCACCGCGTTCGTCGACATCCGCGACGCCGGCGACCCGATCGACTTGGCTCGCGCCTACGACGCGGCCGGCGCCGACGAGCTGGTCTTTCTCGACATCACCGCGACCTCCGACAAGCGCGAGACGGTCACCGAGCTCGCCCGTCGCACCGCCGACGACGTGTTCGTGCCGTTCACAATCGGCGGCGGCATCCGCTCCGTCGAGGACGCCCAGGCCGTGCTCGACGCCGGCGCCGACAAGGTCTCGGTCAACTCGGCAGCCCTGGCACGCCCGGAGCTGCTGAACGAGCTCGCTGAGCAGTTCGGGGCCCAGTGCGTCGTCTTGGCAATTGATGCGAAGCGCTCCACCCATGCTGGCCTTGCTGGGCCAGCATGGGAGGCATACGTGGCTGGCGGACGCACTTCAACCGGGCGTGGTGCCGTCGAGTGGGCGGTCGAGGGGGTTGAGCGTGGCGCCGGCGAGATCCTTTTGACCTCGATGGATGAGGATGGCGTGGGGGAGGGATACGACCTCGAGCTCGTCCGGGCAGTGTCCTCGCAGGTCGGCGTGCCGGTGATCGCCTCCGGTGGCGCCGGCGAGCTTGAGCACCTCGTGGCAGCACTCGAGGCCGGTGCCGACGCGGTGCTGTGCGCCTCGATCTTCCACTATGGCCGCTACACGGTTGGCGACGTCAAAGCGCACCTAGCGGCGGCGGGGATCGCCGTCCGCAGCTAGCTACGTAAGGAAATTCCCGCCGCCATCAGGCAGCAACAAGGGTTATGTAGTCAGGGGTGACTGAAGCTGCGGTTAGGCGGCTTCTTCCACGTAGCCAGCAGCTGCGCAGGAATCGCAATACGCAGCGGGTGGAACGCGGGGCTCATAACAACCAGGCCGGCAACAGGTCGACGAACGCTTCGGACGACCTCGCCCAATACGGGCGGCCGCAGCATCCTTCAGCTCCTCGCGCATGCGATCAAGCTCAGCTGCGTGCTCGGCACAGAACCGGCGACCCTTGAGGGCCGGCTCCTGACAGTGACTTCCAGAACGACAACGCATAGACGAGAAAGGTTACCATATTTGGGGTTGCCGAGGCCGCAAACAGCCCTGCACGGAGCTAGCTTTTTTGCCTCGCCTTGTGGTGGTCTGATGAGGTGTGGCGGGCCTTTTTAGCGCTTCTGTGCTCGGGATCGAGGCGGTAGAGCGCGTTGTAGCCGCACAGAAAAATGGCCTCTTGGTCGGCTACAACCGGGGTAAACGCGCCATCTTTCAAGAAGAACACGCGCTGTCCGGTGCGCGCGTTCAGGCCCGAGGTCGTGCGTGCCCCGAGGTCCGAGTAGTAGACGACGTCGTTGACGATCGTCGGTGATCCGGAGATCCGGGCGCCGTCATAGTGGCGCCAGCGGATCGCGCCCGAGCGCGCGTTGAAGGCGTACAGGTAGCCGTCGTAGGAACCGATGTAGACGGTCGGTCCGAGGCCGGGCGTGTTGGCGACCGCGGCCGAGGAGTAGACGTACGCGCCGGTCCCAGTCGACCACGCGAGCTGACCGGTTTGGGCGGAATACGAGTAGACGTAGCCGTTCGTATTGCCTAGGTAGACGCGACCAAACGCAACGGTGGGTGTCGAATAGAAGTTGCCACTGCCAAGGCCGAGCGGGCCGCCACTGGTCGTTGCCACCCACACCTGGTGGCCGTTGTGGAGGTTCAGCGCATATACCTGGCCGCTGTAGTCGCCGACGTAGAGCAGGTTGCCGGCGATCGCCGGTCCGCCCTTGACCGGGCCACCAGCCTGGAAGTGCCAGACCCGCTCGCCGGTGCGCGCGTTGACGGCGTACACGTCGCCATCCTGGTCGCCGAAGTACACGGTATTGCCGTCAACTACAGGGGATGACTCACTGCCGGGGGCAATTGGGATCGTCCACGCCACCTTCCCGTTGCGCATGCGGAGCGCCGCGAACTCGCCGTTGCCAGGCGAGCTCCCGGTGCGCGACAAGAGAGGGACGTACAGCAAGCCGGTTTTGGTGTCGATCGCCGGCGAGGCGGACGACAGTGTTCCCAGATGCCTGGTCCAGCCGATCTCACCGGTCGTGGCGTTGACTTCCTTGACTGTCGCGCCGTCGTCCATGAAGAACAGCTTGACGCCGTCGATCACCGGCGGAAACTCGAGCAGGGCGTTCCCGCCGCGTACCCACGCCACGCGGAACGGCGGTTTGAGGTCCGAGGGGCCATTGAAGTCGCGCGTGCGGGCCGCGGTATAGCCGTAGTCAGGCCAGAGAAAGGGGGGCTCCGGGGGCTTCGCGGCCTTAGTCGTGGTTGGCGCGATGAACGGGATCTTCGAATCGGAGACGTTGTGCGGCTCGTTCAGCAAAACGAACGCGAGCGCGGCGATCAGCGTCACGCCGAAGGTTGTGATCCATAGCAGGGCGCGCTTGTGGCGCCCGATGAAGCCGCGCGGTGAATGCCCCGCGCGCTCACCTGGGGCTGGGCCGAGCTGATCGCTCGGCTCAGGACTGTCGGGGCTCGACATTCGATTCGAGCTTACCCGGCTGGGAAGATGGGGCCGTGCGCGGTACCCAATCAGGAAAACTCGAGGAACTGGTAGCTCGTCTCGCGCCGTTGATTGGCGCAGTCGGCGATGTGCCTGAGACCTACGTCGTCGGCGGTGCCGTGCGTGACGCACTGCTTGGCGGCGTCGGCGGCGATGTCGACCTGGCGGTTGACGGGGCGCTCGACGATCTCGTTCACGCGCTCGGAGGCGAGGTGCGCGCCCACGATCGCTTTGAAACGGCGACGGTTGTCGTTGATCGCGTCGTCTACGACCTGGCGCGGACGCGGACCGAGAGATACGCGAGGCCTGGCGCACTGCCCGATGTGGCACCGGCTCCGATTGAGGATGATCTGGGGCGGCGTGACTTCACCGTGAACGCGATGGCGGTTGTTTTGAACGGTCCGCGTGCGGGTTCGCTGATCGCGTTTGACAGTGCGGTTGAGGATTTGGCGGCGGCGCGGTTGCGGATCTTGCACCCGGAGAGCTTCATCTGCGATCCAACCCGCCTCTTCCGGCTGGTTCGCTACGCAGCGCGTCTGGGCTTCGCTGTTGAGGAGCAAACCGAGGCGCTGGCCGTGGCCGCCGTGGCTCGCGGAGTGCTCTCGACTGTGAGTGGCGCACGGATCGGCAACGAGATTCGGCTTTTGGCTGGGGAAGGAGATCCTGTGGCTGCGGTGTCCGGCCTCGCTCGTTTCGGGCTGAACGCCGCGCTTGAACCCGGCTTTGCTCTCTCCGACACGTCGCTCGCTTCCCGCGCACTAACGTTGCTTCCGGACGATGGCCGCCGGGATCTGCTTGTGCTGGCTGCGGCCTGTTTTGGCTTGGGAGAGGATCGGGTCCGAACGCTCCTCGATGGCTGGGCGTTTCCCGCCAGCGACCGTGACGTGATCGTGGCCGCCGCTTTGCGGGCCGAGAAGCTCTCGCTTCGGTTGGAGATGGCCGGCGCGCCGTCGGAGATCGACGCTGCGGTAGCGCGTGCCGGCGCGGGTCTTGAGACGGTCGCCCTGGCCGGAGCGATTGGGCCAACAGCAGTGGCGCGCGAGTGGCTCGCCGAGCTTCGCCACAAGCAACTTGCGATCACGGGCGATGACTTGCTGGCCGCCGGCGTCGTGCCCGGCCCGGCGCTCGGGGTTGCCCTCGCGGCTGCTCGGGCGGCGATGCTCGACGGCGAGGCTCCCGACGCCGCTTCACAGCTCGCCGTCGCTTTGAGCGCCGCTTCGTAGATCGTTCTTCCAAGCCTGTTACGACTTTGGATCGAGTCTGTGCCAGTTGCCGGGTTGAGGGTCCAAAACGGCGCCGGGGAGGGGTAAACCATGCACTCATGACCGCCCGACCAGCCCAAAGAGCACTTTCGAGCAGTCGGACGGAGGACGAAGTGCTGAAGGGCGTCCCACAGACCACCGTCAGCACTTGGCGGGTCCGGACGGTCGTCGAGAGTGGGATTGTGGTGTTGGGTGGGCCGCCTGAACGGCGTATCGGTCGCCTCGCCGAGCTGCAGCATGGGCGTGTTGCTCGATGGCAGCTGTTGGCCGCAGGGCTCAGCGCGCAGCAGATCACTGACCGCCTGCGGATCGGTGCGCTGCATGGCGTGCACCAAGGCGTGTACGCCGTGGGCCACGAGACGTCCTCGCTCCACTCAGCGGAGGTCGCTGCTCTATTGACCTGCCGGACGCGGACGCTCATTGCTGCCGTGTCGGCTGCCCATATGTGGGGGATGTGCCGCTACGACGGCGATCTCGTTCACATCCTCACCCACGAGAGCTTTGGCCGACGGGGGCGACCGGGGGTATGTGCGCATCGAACGAACTCGATGGATCACCTGGCGGTCCATTTCATCGACGGCATCCCGGTGACGTCACCCGCCTACGCGCTGCTCGACAGCGCGCCGTATCTGTCGCGGCGGGAGATGGAGCGCGCGCTGGATGAGGGGCTCAGCCTGAAGATCGTCACGCGGGAGCAGGTGGCGGAAGTGCTCGAGAGCAATCCGAACCGGCGTGGGGTGCGAGTGCTTGGCAAGCTCGTGGGGGAGCGGCTGGTTGAAAACCGCAGCGAATCGCAGGGGCAAGAGCGGATCCTCAGCCTGATCCGGGCGGCACGCTTGCCCGAGCCGTTGGGCGATGCAAATATCGGCGGCGGCTTCACGGTTGACTTCTACTGGCCTGATGCGCGCGTGGGATGCGAGTTCGATAGCTACAAATTCCACTCCGGTCGTTGGTCATGGGGCCGTGACCATCGCAAGGACAACCATTGCGAACGAGAAGGGATCGCAATGGTGCGCGTCACTTGGGAGGACCTCGATGACCACGCCCTCGAGGTGGTGTCGAAGCTCGCGCGACGGATTGAGGCGGGTAGCCTCAGAGGTAGTGCTTACGGAGCCTTTTTACGAGCTGGGTGACCACATCGCGATCGACCTCCCGGGTGCGCGGGCTGTGTTCACAACCCGGAGAGGGGGCGTCTCGAAAGCGCCCTACGAAACGCTGAACCTCGGGCTGCTGACCGACGACGACCCGGCAGCCGTGCGCGCGAACCGTGAACAGTTGGCGAAGGGCCTGGGGGTGGCGTTTGCCTGGCGCAAGCAGGTGCATGGGGCGCAGGTCCACGTGGTCGATGAGTCGTGGACCAGCAGCGAGATGCCACCTGATGGCGATGCGGTTGTGACGAGAACCAAGGGAGTGGCGCCGCTGGTGCTGGCCGCCGACTGCGTGCCGATCGCGATTGTCGGGCCCGGTGTTGTTGCGATGGTGCACGCGGGGTGGCAAGGCCTCGCGAAAGGGGTGATCGCAGCGGCGGTGGCTGGATTGGGCGTGGAGACGACGGTGGCGGCGATCGGGCCTGCGGCCGGTGTGTGTTGCTACGAGGTGAGCGATGAGTTGATCGACCGCTTTGCCGCGCTAGGGCATGGTGCGCGGCACCAGGAACGGCGTCTCGACCTCAAGGGCATCGCATCTGATCAGCTCTCCCAAGCCGGTGTAAACGTTGTCCATGACGTCAACCTCTGCACCATCTGCGCGCCGCGTGACCTGCTGTTCTCGCACCGCGCAGATCGCGGCATTACTGGCCGCCAGGCGGGGATCGTGTGGTTGACCTAATCCGCGTTGATCCCGAAGTCGTCGCGGCGAACCTCGCACGAGTTCGCAGCGAGGTGGGGGAGGGCGTCGAGATCCTTGCGGCGATCAAATACGTGGAGTTGCACGATCTACCGGCGTTGGCCCAGGCGGGCGTGACGCTCGTCGGCGAGAACCGGGCACAGGAGCTGATCGCCAAGCAGGCTGCGCACGGACCGCTGTTCGCATGGGATTTCATCGGCGCTTTGCAGAGCAGAAAGGTCAAGGACCTGGTGGGCCGCGTCCGTTACATCCACTCGGTCGCAAGCGACTCGGTGCTGGAGCAGCTCGGCAAGCACGCAACGCCCGGCACGCACGTGCTGATCGAGGTCAACGTGGCTGGCGACGCAAGTAAGAGCGGAATCGCCCCGGCGGATCTTGGTGCGTTCATTGCCCGGTGCCCGGTGGCCGTTGCTGGGCTGATGACGATGCCGCCGTTCACCGCAGAAGCTGAGGACAACCGGCTGCACTTCCAGACGCTGACGCGCCTGGCGGAGGAGCATGGCCTGGCGCAACTGTCGATGGGTACCAGCCAGGACTATCGCGTCGCGGTCGAAGAAGGGGCGACAATAATTAGGCTCGGTGACGCGCTGTTGAGCGCGTCGGCGCAATAATAACTGCGAGCGAATTCCCAGGTTTGGAGGGAATTCCGCGCTATAACCGAAGAACCCACCGTTATGGCAATGCGCGACACATGGCACCGGACTCTCGTCTACTTCGGCCTCGCCGAGGACGCGGAGTACGACGATTACGACGACTACGACGAGCCGGCGGCGCCTGTGCGTGCGCGCGAACCCGAGCCCGTGCGACGCCTGCCGCAGTCACGTCGACGCCGTGACGACTACGACGAGATCTTCAGCGACGATCGCGACGAACATCGCACCTCGGTGCTGCGTCCGGTCGGGCGCAACGGCGGTGGCGGTGGCCGCAGCGACGACGTCCGCGTCCACTTCGTCGCGCCCGCGAACTTCAACGACGTGCAGGATGTCGGCGACAAGTTCAAAGACCAGATCCCCGTGATCATCAACCTGCAGAACTCGGACAACGATCTGAAGCGACGCGTGATCGATTTCTCCAGTGGGCTCACCTACGCGCTCGGTGGCGGCATGCAGAAGATCGCCGAGACCGTCTTCCTGCTGACCCCCGAGAACGTCCAGGTATCAGCCGAGGAGCGCGCACGGCTGATCGAAAAGGGCTTCTTCAACCAGAGCTAGTTCCGCGGAAGCGGCGCTCTAAGGTTCAGCCAATGCAGATCGGGCTGATCGGAGCCGGGAATATGGCCCGCGCGATGGCGCGTGGGTGGGGCAGGCCGGTGGTCTGCTCAGACAGCGGCTCAGGCCGCGCAAAGGCGCTCGTTGCCGAGCTCGGCGGCAAGGTGTGCGCCAGCAATCTCGAAGTTGCGCAGACCGCCGACCTCGTGGTGCTTTGTCATAAGCCCTACCAGCTCGACGCCGTCGCATCGCAGATCGCGGAGACGGGCAAGCCGATCGCATCAGTGCTCGGCGCCACCAGCACAGCCACGCTGCAGGCCGCCTACCCCGACTCCCAGGTGTTCGCGCTGATGCCGAACACGCCGGTCGAGATCAAGCGGGGGATCGTCGTCTACGCCGAGCGTGCGTCGGACGCGGCGCATCCGCTCAACGCCGAAGTCGAGGCGCAGGTGCTGGAGCTGTTCCGCGAACTCGGGACCGTCGTAACGGTGCCGGAGAAGCTGATGGGCGCCGCGACATCGGTGTCCGGTGTCGGTCCCGCTTACCAGGCGCTGCTGGCCGAAGCTCAAGTCGATGCCGCCGTCCGGTATGGGCTCCCCGGGAAGCTGGCGGCCGAACTTGTCGTTGAGACGATGGCGGGCTCGGCGGCGCTGATCGCCCACAAGGGCTACGACACGCTGGAGGTACGCCGCGAGGTGACCTCGCCCGGAGGCTCGACGGCACGAGGTCTCGCTGCGCTTGAGGCGGCCGGGATCCGAGCCGCGTTCCAAGATGCGATCGAAGCCGTCAGCAACCCCGCAGCGCCGCGATGATCGCGATCGGGTCTGTTGTCAGCGATGGTGGTGGGTACGTCGTCACAGCGTTGTACGTCTACTTCGCGATCATCTTCGCCCACCTGTTGCTGCAGATGATCTTCCAGCTCGGCTGGCACCCGCCTTACGCGCAGTGGAGCTCGGCGACGCTCGGTTTCATGCACGACGTCAGCGAGCCGTACCTACGGATCTTCCGCAAGCTGTTGCCGCAGATGTCCGGACTTGACCTGAGTCCGATGCTGGCGTTGATCACGCTGGTGATCGTCGCGAAGATCGTTGCCTCCGCCACCGGCGGCTGAGCGGTGACATCGGTGAGTGAGACTGCGGCCAGTGGCGCCACACGGCAGATGGCGATCGCGCGGGCGGGGGCGGTTGGCTCGACCGTTGTTGCCGTCGACCAGGTCGTCAAACACACGGTTGCGACCTCGATCAACCCGGGGCAGGTGATCCACATCGTTCCGGGTCTTCAGTTCGTGCACGTCCGCAACACCGGGGTCGCGTTCGGCTTCCTGTCCGGCAGCGGGGCGCCTGTCTACATCGTCACGGCTGTCGCGCTGATCGCGCTGATCGGGTTCCTGGTGGCGCGACCTGACAAGTGGTTGCTGTGGCTACCCACTGGGATGCTGGTCGGTGGCGCGATCAGCAACCTGATCGACCGGATCACGCGGGGATCGGTGATCGACTTCATCAAGTTGCCGCACTGGCCGGCGTTCAACATCGCCGACATGAACATCACCTTCGGCGTGATCATCTTGGTGGTTGTGATCGAGCTGGGTGCGCGGCGTGCCAGTCGAAGCTGAGCGCGTGCTCGAGGTTGACGCGGCGAGCGCCGGGCAGCGACTCGACCAGTTCCTGGCGGCGCCACTCGGGTCACGGTCGCAGGCCGCACGGCTGATCGAGCTGGGCCTGGTGACGATTGGCGGGCAGCGCGTACAGAAGCGCTACACGGTGCTCGAAGGTGAGCGGATCACCGTCCTGGCGGAGACGCGGCAGAGCGGGAGCCGGGCCAGCAAGCCCGCTCCCGCAACATTTGACGTTGCGTACGAGGATGAATTTCTGCTTGTGGTGGACAAGCCCGTGGGGGTGGTGGTGCACCCGGCGCGGGGACATCAGGAGGGGACGCTGGCGCAGGCGCTCGAGGACCGCGCGGCCGGCGGAGATGACCCCTATCGGGCGGGGATCGTGCACCGGCTGGATCGAGATACAAGTGGATTGTTGGTCGTCGCCAAGTCCGACGAGGTGCACCGGAAGCTGAAGGCGCTGCTACAGGAGCGGGAGCTGCGCCGGGAGTACCTGGCACTGGTCGAGGGGGTGCCGCCGGCACGCACGGGGACGATCGATGCGCCGATCGGCCGCGACCGGAAGGAGCGCGTGGTGATGTCGCTGAACACCGATGTCGCGCGGGATGCGCGGACGCACTTTGAGCTGGTCGAAGCGTTGGCGGAGACTTCTTTGTTGCGGGTCACGCTCGAGACCGGCCGCACGCACCAGATCCGTACCCACATGCTGGCGATCGGGCACCCGGTGGTCGGTGATCCGACGTATGGCGCAAGCGCCGGCAGGTACGGACTTGAGCGGCAGTTCCTGCACGCGGCGAGGCTCGCGTTCCCGCACCCGATGGGCGGGGAAACGGTCGACGTCAGCTCGCCATTGCCGGCAGATCTGGCCGCCGCCTTGGAGCTCGCGCGACGCGGCTAAACTGGGACTCGTTAACCATCTCGACCCTTCGTCGTTAGCCCAGTCCGGCCCTGCTCCGCGAGGAGACCCGAGACTCGAGGTGACGGAGGCGCTGTCCACAACTGATCAAGGGAGTACGCAGTGGCTCAAGTAGGAATCATCGAGCTGCTGGAGGCCGGCGTCCACTTCGGCCACCAGACACGCCGTTGGAACCCCAAGATGCGCCGATTTATTTACGGCGAGCGCGACGGGATCTACATCATTGACTTGGAGCAGACCGAACAGCTGCTCAACAACGCCCGTGACTTTGTCGACGAGATCGCTCGTCGCGGCGGCACGGTGATGTTCGTCGGCACGAAGAAGCAGGCACGCGACGCGATCAAGGAGACCGCGGAAGCCGCCGGGATGCCGTACGTCAACCACCGTTGGCTCGGCGGTCTGCTGACCAACTTCCAGACGATGGCGCTGCGGATCAAGCGCCTGCACGACCTCGAGCACTATGAGGCCGAGGGCCAGCTGCAACTGCTGCCGACGCGTGAGCGGATGGCCGCGATGGCCGACCTCGCGAAGCTGCAGGCAAACCTCGGTGGTGTCAAGAACATGCAGCGCACGCCCGACGCGATGTTCGTCGTAGATCTGAAGACGGAGGAGATCGCGGTGAAGGAGGCTCGGCGCCTACGGATCCCGATCATCGGTCTGGTCGACACCAACTGCGATCCCGAGGGGATCGACTACGTGATTCCGGGTAACGACGACGCGATCCGCTCCTGCGCGGCCATCACCAAGGCGATTGGTGATGTTGTCGCTGAGGGCTCCGCCGTATTCCGCGCCGAGGAAGAGCGAATCCGTGCCGAACGTGAGAAGCGCGAAGCCGAGGAGCGCGCGAAGCGCGAGGCTGAGGAGCTGGCGCGTAAGGAAGCCGAGGAGGCGCGTGTCGCCGCCGAGGCGGCTGCGGCTGAAGCAGCCGCGGCTGAGGCTGCTGTCGCCGAAGCGGCCGCTGCGTCCGTCGCGCCCGTTGCCCAAGCTCCCGTTGCTGCGCCCGCCGCCGAGGCCACGTCAGGCGAGGCTGAGCCGGTCGCCCCGGCGCCGTCCGCCAAGGCTGCGGCCAAGGCGACCGCCAAGGCAAACGCGAAGGCGAAGGCTGCCGCTAAGGGGAAGGCTGCCGCAGAGCCAGCTGCCGACGCTGTTGTCGAGCCGGTTGCGGAGGTTGCCGCGGAAGCTGTCGCGGAAGCACCGGCCGAGCCGGTTGCGGAAGCCCCGGCGGAAACGCCCGCCGGCACCGAGACCCCGATCGAGACCCCAACCGAGGAGACCGCATGAGCGCAACATCAATCAGCGCATCCGACGTGAAGGCGCTTCGCGACCGCACCGGCGCCGCGATGATGGCGTGCAAGAACGCACTGGTCGAGTCCAACGGTGACATCGACGCCGCGATCGAACTGTTGCGCGTCCGCGGTGAATCGCAGGCCGCCAAGCGCGAGGGCAACCTTGCCAAGGAAGGCACTGTGCAGACATACATCCACTCAAACGGCAAGGTCGGCGTGCTGATCGAGGTCGACTGCGAGACGGACTTCGTCGCGCGGAATGACGACTTCGTCGGCTTCGCCAAGGACCTGGCGATGCACATCGCCGCCGCCGCCCCGCTCGCGGTTACGGAAGAGGAGGTGCCGGCCGAGTTCCTTGAGAGCGAGCGCCGGATCGCCACCGAGAAGGCTGCCGACAAGCCGGAGGACATCCGCGCGAAGATCGTCGAGGGGATGGTCAAGAAGAAGCTTGACGAAGTCGTTTTGCTGCGTCAGGAGCACGTCAACCCGAAGTACGAGGGCAAGACGATCGAGGACCTCCGCGCACGGCTCGCATCAACCACCGGCGAGAACGTCGTGATCCGCCGCTTTACGCGGTTTGCCGTCGGCTCTTAGCATCACCAGTCGTGAACGCAGTCGAACCTGAACCGGCACCCGCCTACGGGCGGGTGCTGTTGAAGCTGTCTGGCGAGGCCCTCATGGGCGAGCTGGACTACGGCACCGACCCCGATCGCGTGCGAGTAATCGCGCAGGAGGTCGCGCGGGTCCACCGCCGCGGCGTGGAGGTTGCAATCGTCGTCGGCGGCGGCAACATCTACCGCGGACTCGCCGGCGCCGCTGCCGGGATGGACCGCGCCACCGGCGACTACATGGGGATGCTGGCGACGGTGTTGAACGCGCTGACCTTGCAGGACGCGCTCGAGAAGTCTGAAATCGCCACCCGGGTCCAGTCGGCGATCACGATCTCGGAGGTTGCCGAGCCGTACATCCGCCGCCGCGCGGTCCGACACCTGGAGAAGGGTCGCGTCGTGATCTTTGCGGCGGGCACCGGGAACCCGTTCTTCACGACCGACACCGCCGCTGCCTTGCGCGCGAACGAGATCCATGCCGAGGTCGTGCTGATGGCGAAGAACGGTGTCGAGGGTGTCTACACCGCCGATCCACGCAAGGACCCCTCCGCCACGTTCATTCCGGAGATCACCCACAAGGAGGCGCTGACCCGCGACCTGCAGGTGATGGATTCGACCGCATTTGCTCTGTGTATGGACAACAACACGCCGATCGTCGTGTTCAACATGGCCGATGGGCGCAACATCGACCGGATAGTGTCCGGCGAGCGAGTGGGAACGTTGGTGAGGACATGAGCGACGACGATCTGGTCAGCGGCCTTCTGGAAGATGCGCGCGAGCGCATGCACAAGTCGATCGAGCAGACACGACACGAGTTCAGCTCGGTTCGCACCGGGCGTGCCTCACCGGCGTTGCTGGACCGGATCAGCGTCGACTACTACGGCACCTTCACGCCGCTCAAGCAACTGGCAACAATCAATACGCCGGAAGCGCGGATGCTCTCGATTCAGCCGTTCGACAAGGGATCGATCAAAGCGATCGAGCGGGCGATTGCCGAATCTGATCTGGGCGTGACGCCCGGCAATGATGGGGCGGTGATCAGGATCGTTGTTCCTGAGATGACCGAGGAGCGTCGGCGTGAGATGGTGAAGGTGGCACGCGCGCTTGCCGAGGACGGGCGGATCGCGATCCGCAACGTCCGGCGCGATGTGATGCAGGATCTGCGCGAGCTGAAGGAAGCCGGCGAGACCGGCGCCGACGACGAGCATCGCGCCGAGGTCGAACTACAGAAGGTGACCGACAGCTCGATCGCCGAGCTTGACGAGATCCTGAAGGCCAAGGAAGCCGAGATCCTCGAGGTTTAGATGAGCAAGGGCGCTGTGAAGGCTCCCGCCTTGGCGGGAACGGCCGGTGCGGCTCCCGATGGCGGCCCGCGATACGTCGCGATCATCACCGACGGCAACGGTCGGTGGGCCAAGCGCCGGGGGTTGCCGACGCTGCGCGGGCACGAGGCGGGTGCCGACGTGGTCAAGGAACGACTGCGCGATGCCGTCAGATTCGGAATCAAGGAGCTGACCGTGTACTCGTTCTCGACTGAGAACTGGGGACGCTCACGCGCCGAGGTTGCGGGACTGATGCGGATGTTTGCGCGGAGGATTGAGGCGGAGACGCCGGAGCTGAACGAGCAGGGCGTGCGGATGCGCTTCATCGGGCGACGCTCGGCGCCCGTCTCGCCGAAGCTGATCGAGATGATGGAGTGGGCCGAGGCCGAGACCGCCTCGAACGACCGGATCACGCTATTCGTGGCTTTCAATTACGGCGGTCGGGCGGAGATCGTCGATGCAGCACGAACCTTCACAGGGACGACGGAGGAAGAGTTCCGCGCGCACCTCTACGCACCTGACATGCACGACCCCGATCTGATCATTCGCACCAGCGGCGAGCAGCGCATCTCCAATTATCTGATGTGGCAGTCGGCGTACTCCGAGTTCGTGTTCCGGGATGAACTTTGGCCGGACTTCAACCGGGCGGCGTTTGCGGCGAGTCTCGAGGAGTACGTCGCCCGCCAACGCCGATTCGGAGGCCGCTGATGCCGGTGCCGCGACGCGGGGGCGGATCGCGCTCAGATTTTGGTGAGGACTGGGTGGAGGAGCCGCTCGACGATTGGTTTGACCTGCGCGGCGATAGCTCGCGTGAGCAGGAAGCCGCTGCGCCCGACTCGGCTGCGATGCCGGCGCCGCGTGGGGCGGAGCAGTCGCAAGGCGAGCCCTCGCGGGCACCGCAGCAGCGAGTACGCCGCAGGCCCCAGGGTGGCGGCACGGGGCGCCGCCAGCGCGCCCCTAAGCCGAAGGCGCCGCCGAAGCCGCGCCGCCGCGGGTCGGACCTGTTCAACCGGGTGGCGATTGCGGTGCCGGCGATTCTCCTGGCGATCGGCTTTGTCGACCTCGGCGGGACCGGTTGGGCGCTGCTGATGGCAGGTTTCGGTTGCATCGCGATCCACGAACTGAATCGCCTGCTTGAGCGCTGGCGGACGATCGAGTGGATCGGTTTCGCCGCCGTGCTCGGCATGTGTGCCGCGGCCAGATACGGCGATCTGACAGACGTCTATGCCGTTGCTGTCGGAGCTGTGCCACTGGCTTTGCTGTCGGTCATGCCACGGTCGAACCTGAAGGGGTCAACGGTGTCGATCGCAGGTACGTTGCTCGGCGTCGGCTGGATCGCAGTGGCGTTCTCGCATGCCGTGCTGCTGCGCCAGCTTCCACACGGACAGGGGGTGGTGATCGACGTGATGATCGGCACGTTCTTCGCCGACACGGGGGCCTACCTTGGCGGCCGGATCTTCGGCCGCCACAAGCTCGCTCCCAGGATCTCGCCGAACAAGACCTGGGAGGGGCTGCTGTGCGGCGTCCTGCTGGCCATCGTCGGCGTCTTTATCGCCGACCTGTATGAGACCGCATGGTTGAGCCACACGCAGGCGCTGGCGCTCGGCGGGGCGATCGCATTCCTGGGACCGATCGGCGACTTGTTTGAGTCGTTGATCAAGCGTGACGCCGGGATCAAGGACGCCGGCACGCTACTTGGTGCGCATGGGGGGGTCCTTGACCGCCTCGATGCGATCAGCTTCACGATCGTCGCCGGGTACTACATCTGGGCGGCAATGGTCCACTGATGGGCCGCCGGGTCGTAATCCTTGGTTCGACGGGCTCGATCGGCGTGCAAGCGCTCGATGTGGTCGCCCGTGCCGGTGACGACCTGGAGGTCGTCGGCCTCAGCGCGCTGAGCGACGTTGCGCTGCTGACCACGCAAGCGACCGAGTTTGGTGTGAAGCGGATCGCGCTGGCGGACGCTGACAGTGCGGCCCGGGCCGCGGAACTGTGGACCGGTGGCGAGGTGCTTTCGGGTCCGGACGGTCTGGTTTCTCTGGTTACCGAGTCCGGCTGCGACATCGTGCTGAACGCGATCGTCGGATCGGCAGGTTTGTTGGCGACGATCGCCACACTCGGGGAGGGGATCGATCTTGCACTCGCCAACAAGGAGTCGCTGGTGGTTGGCGGCGAGCTCGTCAATCAACTGGCGGAGGCGACCGGCGCGCAGATCATCCCGGTCGACTCTGAGCATTCAGCGCTTCACCAGTTGATCGCCGCGGAACGGCCCGGAACCGTCGACAGGTTGGTGGTGACGGCATCAGGCGGCCCATTCCGGGGCCGTAAGGCAGCCGACTTGCAATCGGTCACGATCGAGCAGGCGCTGGCCCACCCGACCTGGGCGATGGGCGGCAAGATCACGATCGATTCGGCGACGCTGATGAACAAGGGCCTTGAGGTGATCGAGGCTCACCACCTGTTCGGCACCCCGTATGACCAGATCGAGGTGGTGGTCCACCCCCAATCGATCATCCACAGCATGATTCAGCTGTGTGACGGGGCGACGCTGGCGCACCTCGGGTACCCGGACATGCGGGTGCCGATCTCCTACGCGCTGCACTACCCCGACCGCGTCGAGGTGCCGCTGCCGGCAGTTGACTTCGCCGCCCTCGGCTCGCTGACTTTCGAAGCGCCCGACCTGGAGACGTTCCCGTCGCTGCGGCTCGCCCGCGAGGCCGGAATCGCCGGCGGTACGGCCCCGTGCACGCTGAACGCGGCCAATGAAGTGGCGGTCCACGCGTTTCTCGCCGGGCGGCTGTCGTTCACCGCGATTGCCGAGGTGATCGAGCAGACCCTGTCTGAGCTGACGCCTAAGCAGGTTCATTCTTTTGAGACGCTCACTCGCGCTGACGCGCTCGCTCGCGAGTTCGCGAATGAGCTTGTCAACGAGCGAACCGCCGCGTAAGAGGTTCTGAAGCGGCAGCACGGCCGTGCGACACTCGCTGGCGTGTCTCCGGTGTTGTCCTACGTGCTCGCGTTCCTCGCCTTCGCGGTGCTGATCATCCTGCATGAGTTTGGCCACTTCGCCGCGGCCAAAGCGGTCGGGATGCGGGTGGAGAAGTTTTCGCTGTTCTTCGGACCGATGATCGTCAAGAAGCAGGTCGGCGAGACGCTCTACGGGATTGGCGTGATTCCACTCGGCGGGTTCGTGAAGATCAGCGGGATGGCGCCGGACGATGAGTTCGGGGAGGAGTCTGGATCCCGCCTGCCGACGACCTCCACGTCCCTTCGTTCTGGCGCAGCGGTGGCGAATGATCCTCGCGCCTACGTGAACATGCCGGTCTGGAAGCGGGTCGTGGTGATCGCGGCCGGGCCGGCGATGAACCTACTCGTCGCGTTCGTGATCCTGACGGCACTGTTTCTGCACTACGGGGCAGTCAAGGACGGTCCGCGTCAAATCGCCGCGGTCATGCAGCATTCGGCGGCGGCGACAGCGCTGAAACCCGGCGACCTATTGATCTCGGTCGACGGTGCGCGAACTGATGCCGGCATCAAGGACGCGGTCGACAAGAGCCGCTGCACCGGCACGCCGGTCAACAATTGCGTGGCATCGCCGCCGGTAACTGTGCTCGTGCGCCGCAACGGCAAGCTGATCTACTCCTCGCTCTACCCGCACTACGACAGCAGCCTGCACCGACCGCTAATCGGCTTCAACTACGACTATTCGCGGATCGTGCCGCTCGGGGTGGCGTCGGCGTCCGGTTACGGGGTCAAGGCGATGTGGGAAGAGGCAAGTGCCACCGTGCACGCGATAACGCACATCTTCCAGTCGAAGGAACGCAAACAGCTGCACTCAGTAGTCGGCGCCTACAAGATCACCGAGGAAGCAGTGTCAAGCAGCGCTGAGGAAGGCCTTGAGGTGATGGCTGCGATCTCGCTCGCGTTAGCGGTGATCAATCTGTTCCCGTTCCTGCCGCTGGACGGCGGCCACATCTTCTGGGCGATGGCGGAGAAGGTGACGGGCCGCAAGATCTCACTGGCGACGATCGAACGCGCCAGCATCGTCGGCATCGTGCTGGTTTTGTTGATCTTCTTCGTCGGGCTGTCAAACGACGTGCACGGGCTGCTCAACGGTGGGATCAAGCTGCACTGACTTTCAGTTAGTCAGTTAGACTTCGGACCGAGGATGGAGAGCGCAGCGCTGAGCCAAGACGAGCAGACCGAGGTCGAGGCTGCAACGCTAAGCGCGGCGATCCGCATGACCGCTGCCGCGCATCCGGACATCGTCGCTTTTCGCACCGTCGATGACTCCGTCTCACTGACCTGGGGCCAGGTGGGGGAGCGCGTTGACCGCGTTGCCGCCGGTCTCGCCGCGCTTGGTGTCGTCAAGGGCGACCGCGTGGCGATCATGCTCAGCAACCGGCCGGAGTTCAACGTCGTTGACCTCGCGGCGGTGACGCTGGGTGCGGTCCCGTTCTCGATTTACAACACGTACCCGGCCGAGCAGGTCAACTATCTGCTCGGACACTCCGGCGCCAAGGTCGTGATCACCGAGCAGGTCTTCCTGGCTGTGGTCAGCGAAGCTGCGGCAACCCTTCCGGCGGTCGCGAACGTGATCCTCGTCGATACCCAGGGCACCGACGCTCCCAGCGGCACACTTGCGCTTGAGGCGGTTGAGGAACTTGGGGACCCGGCATTTGACGGCGCCGCTGCAGCTGCAGCGGTCGGGCCCGAGGACCTCGCGACGCTGATTTACACCTCAGGCACAACCGGCCCGCCGAAGGGGGTCGAGCTGACACACCACAACGTGATGGCCGGCGCCTTGCTGATCAAGTACATCATCGACTTCCCGGCCGGCTCAAAGGTGATCTCGTGGCTTCCCGCCGCACATATCGCCGAGCGCATGGCCCACCACTACGTGCCGACGGTGCACGCCGGCACCGTCACCGTCTGCCCAAACCCACGTGAGATCGCCGCCTTCCTGCCACAGGTGCGGCCGCAGTGGTTCTTCGCGGTTCCGCGGATCTGGGAGAAGTTGAAGGCCGGACTTGAAGCGATGCAGGCCGGCCAGGACGAGGCTGCGCGTGCTCCAGTGCAGAAAGCGCTGGCTGACTCGCTTGAAGCCGTGCGTCTGCGGCAGCGCGGCGAAGAGGTGCCGACAGATCTCGCTGAGCGAGTTGCGATCGCCGACCGTGAGATGTTCTCCCATCTACGCCACATGCTTGGCCTTGACGAAGTGCTCGCAGTCAGCGTCGGCGCCGCCCCGCTGGCCGTCGACGTGATCGAGTTCTTCCACGCGCTGGGGATCGAGCTATCCGAGCTGTGGGGGATGTCGGAGACGACCGGCGCCGGCCTCTGCAACCGTCCCGGCCACATCAAGATCGGCTCGGTCGGCACGACTGTCCCTGGGGTCGAGGTGCGCCTCGCCGAGGATGGCGAGCTGCTGATCCGTGGTGACGTCGTGATGCACGGCTACCGCGACGCGCCCGACAAAACCGCTGAGGCGCTCGATGCCGACCACTGGCTACACACCGGCGACATCGCGACGATCGATGCCGAAGGCTACGTCGCGATCGTCGACCGCAAGAAAGAGCTGATCATCAACTCCGCCGGCAAGAACATGTCGCCGGCGAACATCGAGGCCGCGCTCAAGTCCGGCGGGCCGATCATTGGGCAGGCCTGTGTGATCGGCGACGCCCGGCCGTTCAACAGCGCGCTGATCGTGCTGGACCCCGATTACGCGCCAGTCTGGGCCGCGCAGCACGAACTCGCCGACAAGTCCGTCGCCGGGCTGACTAGCGAACCCGCCATTCGCGACCTCGTTCAGGCCGCGATCGACAACGCCAACACCAAGCTGGCGCGCGTCGAGCAGGTCAAGCGGTTCACGATCGTCGAGACCGACTGGCTTCCCGGCGGCGACGAGCTGACGCCGACGATGAAGCTGAAGCGCAAGCCGATCGCCGAGAAGTACGCGTCGGCGATCGACGCGATGTACACCTGACCTTTGCTGGTCGGCGTCACCGATCATGCTGCCGAGCGGTTCCGGCAACGCGTGCGCGGCACGCTTGACGCAAAGCTTGAGATCGTCCAGCGCGTAACTGCGGCGCACGCCGCCGATCGCATCTCCAGAGGCGAGCGCGGCACGATTCGCGTTCAGGACCTGCAGCGCAAAGACCTGGTCTACGTGTGCCGGCGGGACAACAACGAGCTTGTCGTGATCACGCTGTGGGAGGAGGGTGAGGACGCGGCCGTCCCCAAGCGCTTCACCGATGTTCTGCGTGTTGACGACGAGCGGATCAAGCGCGATTAGATCGCGGCGCGCAGCGAGCGTCCGAGCAGCTCAACCGGATGGTAGACCGGTAACTCGCTGCCCAGATCCCGGGTGTGGCGGACCAACTGTGCGGCGCAGCCCGGATTCGCAGCGGCGATCGCTTCGGCACCCGTATCGAGGAGATACTGGGCCTTGCGGAGCCCGAGCTCGGCCGCGGGCCCGGGCTGGAGCAGGTTGTAGACGCCTGCCGAGCCGCAGCACACGTCGCGCTCCGCGGCAACCTCCAGCAGCTCCAGGCCGGGAATGCCGTTTAGTAATGCGCGCGGCGCGCTGCGCACGCCCTGACCGTGGCTGAGGTGGCAGGCGTCGTGATAGACGACTCGCATCGGCAGCGGTCCGCGCGTCGCCCGCGGCTCAATCGAGCCAAGCAGCTCAGTGATGTCACGGACCTTTGCCGAGAACTCGTGAGCCGGCTGATGGCCGAGCAACATCCCGTAATGCTTCATCGTGCTGCCACACCCAGCTGAGTTGGCGACGATGTAATCGAGCGGGCCAGAGGCGGTAAACGCGGCGATCGTCGCCTGCGCACGAGCCAACCCGTGTTCAGCCTCGCCGCCGTGAAGCTCGAGCGCCCCACAGCAGTCGGGCAGCTCCGGAGCAACGACGTCAAACCCCTCGGCGGCCAGGACGGCGATCGTCGCGCGGTGCACGTCGCCGAAAAACACGCGTTGCACGCAGCCGAGCAGCAGGCCGACCCGGCCGCGCGTCGGCGTGCGTCCGGGCGTCACAGCTGGCAGCGGCTTCTGCCGCGAGCGTCGGCTAGGCGGCTTGGGGGCGACCTTCGTCAGCAGCGCCACGCTGTCCGGCAACACGCCACCGGCGCGTTTGGAGGCGCCGATCAGCGGTGTCAGCCGCGCCAGCCGCTTCGGATATGGGAGCGTCTCGAACAGCAGTAAACGAAGGGCTCGCTCAGCGTTGCTGAGCTGGCGCTGCGCCTCAACCGCAGGCCGCACGACATCGAGCAGATGATCGAAGCGAACCCCTGAAGGGCAGGCGCTGACACAGGCCAAGCAGCCAAGGCACGAGTCGATGTGGGTCGCCAACGCCTCGGTCACAACACCACCCGAGGCAATCGCGTCGCCGGTCAATGCGATCCGCCCGCGCGGCGAGTCAAGCTCATCAGCCCCGAGCACGTACGTCGGGCAGCTGTCAAGACAGAGCCCGCAGCGGATGCAGGCGTCCACCTCCACCTGTGCGGCGCTCAACACGGACATCAGATACCGCCGACCATCAGGCCTGAGTTACAGACCCCAGCCGGGTCAAATTGCGCCTTGACCGCGCGCATCAGCTCGATCTCAGGGCCCCGGGCGACGCCCCAGGTGTCGAGCTCAGCCCCGGCGGGCCGGTCGAGCACGACCGCGTGCAGCCCAACCGGCAGCGCCGCGCGTAACGTCTCAACCTGCTCCGGATCGACCGTCAAGTAGCTGGCACCGACGCCGCCGCGTCCGACCATCGTCGCGTCATGAAGGTCCGCCAGCCGCAATACCGAGGGCAGCGCCGTGCGAGGACCAGTGACGAGCACGACCGCGCGTGTGTCAGAGCGCTGCAGACCACGCTGGCGTTCCCAGAACTCCCCATCATCATCAGCAATGTCGATCGTGCCGAGCCCGCAGTCACGCATTGCAAAGGCCACCTCGTCCGCACGCCGCGTGGCAGCGGTCCCCGCCACCTGCGCCAGCACCCCGCCGCGCCCGCTGCGCCAGGCCACATCCAAGGCCTCAAGTTCAAACGGCGCCTTCGCCAGGTACGCGACCGCGCCGGCGAGGACGTCCGGGTCTGCCACTCCGCCAAGAATCGTCGCCGTCGCCCGCGGCAGCGCCCGTAGCCGTAGCCCAACCGCGAGAATCGCCCCCAAGGTCCCGAACGATCCCGCGTAGAGCTTCGGCAGGTCGTAGCCGGCAACGTTCTTGATCACGCGCGAGCCGCTGCGGGCGATCGTCCCGTCGCTCAAAGCCACCGTGACTCCGAGCACCTGATCACGCGGGGTCCCGTAGCGGTGGGCCAGCGGACCACTGTCGCCGGTCGCGACGATGCCACCGATCGTCGCGCGATCATCCAGCCCCAAAGGCGGGTCGAGCGCCAGCCGTTGCCCTTCGAGCGCCAGCTCCGCCTGCGCCCGAGCAAACGGAACACCGGCGGCGAATACGGCGGTCATGTCACCCGGCGTGTGCTCAACGGTCCAGTCCAACCGACCTGTTCCGAGTACCAATGCATCGTCGCTCGCCGGGGCGGCCCAAGGCTTGCTGCCGCCACCGAGGATCCGCACCGACCGACCGTCGCTGGCCGCTGCCGCGAGCGAAGCGGCGAATCCGGCAAAGCTTTCTGGTGTCACAACTTCCACGGAGGAACCCTAAAACCGCGTGGCCAGCCCGGCTTGTTCAAGCGGGTGCTGCTGGTAGGGGCCGGGCCGCTCACCGCACAACCGTGGGGTCGGAATCAGCTTGCCGGGGTTCGACAGGCCAGCCGGATCAAACGCACATCGCAGCCGTGCGAACGAGTCGAGATCGTCGTCGCTGAACATCTCGCTCATGAACGCGCTCTTGTCGACGCCGACACCGTGCTCACCCGTGATCGACCCGCCACGCGCCACGCACTCGCGCAGGATCGCCCCGGCCAGTTCGAACGCTCGCTCCGATTCACCGGGAACCCCGGGGTCATAACAGACGAGCGGGTGGAGGTTTCCGTCGCCGGCGTGAAACACGTTGGCGACCGCCAGCCCAAATTCCACCGACAACCTCCCAATCGCCTCCAACACGTCCGCTAACCGCGAGCGTGGCACCACACCGTCCTGCAGATAACAGGCAGGGGAGAGCTGCGTCATTGCCGGGAACGCGGCCTTGCGTGTGGCCCAAAGCGCTTGGCGCTCACCGACCTCGGTCGCCACGCGGATGTCGCGCGCGCCGCCGCTCAGGCACAACTCGAGCAGCTGCTCAAGTCCGGCCGCGGTTTCAAGCAGCGGTCCGTCAAGCTCAATCAACAGTGCCGCACCGGCGTCAAGCCGGTAGCCGCCCGGGACGGCCTTCTCCGCAGCCTGCAGGGCCAGTGCGTCCATCAACTCGACAGCCGCCGGCACGACCGCAGCACCGATCACCGAGCTGACCGCATCGGCGGCCGCCGCCACATCATCAAAGAACGCGACGACCGTTCGTACCGACTCCGCTGCCGGCACAACCCGTAGGTGGATCCGCACGGCGATCCCCAAGGTCCCCTCGGATCCGACGAAAGCACCGATCAGGTCATAGCCGGGACGGTCACGCCGCAGCTCGACCAGCGTGCCATCAGCGAGCACCACGTCCAATCCAACGACGTAGTTGGTCGTGAAGCCGTACTTGAAGCAGTGGGCCCCGCCTGCGTTCTCGGCGACATTCCCACCGATCGTGCAAACCAGCTGACTGCTCGGATCCGGCGGGTAGACGTGTGAAGGGCCGACCGCCGCCGAGATCGCCAGATTGGTCACTCCGGGTTCAGCGATCACCACGCCCTCGCCCAGGTCAACCGAGATGATCTGCCGCAGCCGCGACAAAACGATCACGACACCGCCGATGTGGGGGAGAGCTCCGCCGGACAGCCCGGTGCCCGCTCCGCGCGCGACGAACGGCACCTCGGCTCGGGCGCACAAGCGGACCACAGCAACTACCTGATCAGCGCTTGCCGGCAGCACCGCAGCCAGCGGGATCTGCCGGTATTGCCGCAGACCGTCAGAGTCATAGACCGAAAGCGCGTGCGGGTCGCTGACAACGTGGTCATCTCCACAGATTCCACGCAGACTCGCCAGCAGCTGTTCAGCCTCCACTCGCTCGTAGGTTATTTGACCTGCCCGCAAGAGGTGAGCTTCTAGACTCCCCGGCGATGGCCTCAGAGCGTCAAATCCACGTCGGCGGCGTCACGATCGGTGGCGGAGCCCCTGTCGCGGTCCAGACGATGACGAAGACGGAGACGGCCGATCTCGAGGCGACGCTCGCCCAGATCCACCGGGTGGCCGAGGCCGGCGCCGATCTTGTGCGCTGCGCGGTGCCCCGCGAGAAAGACGTCGACGCGCTGAAGATCATCGTCAAAGAGTCGCCGATCCCGATCATCGCCGACATCCACTTCAACCACACGCTTGCGCTGAAGGCGATGGACGCCGGCGCCCACTGCGTGCGGCTGAACCCCGGCAACATCGGTGGCCCTGACAAGGTCGCCGAGGTCGTCGCCAAGGCCAAGGACACCGGCACGCCACTGCGAATCGGCGTCAACTCCGGCTCGCTGCCCAAGCACCTGATTGAGATGGAGTTCACCGATCCGGTCGGCGCGCTGGTGGCTGCAGCGCTCGGCTTTGTCGAGTTGATGGAGTCGCTCGACTTCGACAACTTCAAGGTCTCGATGAAGTCGACAAGCGTCCCCAACACGATTGCCTCAAACCGCCTGCTCTCCCAACAGATTCCCTACCCGTTGCACCTCGGTGTGACCGAGGCGGGGACCAAGTGGTCAGGCTCGCTGAAGTCGGCGGTAGGGCTGGGAACGCTGCTTGCCGACGGGATCGGCGACACGATCCGGATCTCGCTGTCCACCTTCCACGCCGAGGAGGAGGTCAAGGTCGCCTGGGAGATCCTCAAAGCGCTGCGACTGCGTCGCCGCGGCCCCGACCTGATCGCCTGCCCGACCTGCGGGCGGCTGCAGTTCGACATGGACACCGTCGTCGCGCAGGTCGAGAAGCGGCTCGAGGCCTACGAGGACCCGATTGAGGTCTCGATCCTCGGCTGTGTCGTCAACGGCATCGGCGAGGCCCGCCACGCCGACTTCGGCATCACCGGCGCGAAGGACGCCGGCGCGATCTACTCCAAGGGCGAGATGATCCGCAAGGTCCCAACCGACCGCCTCGTCGACGAGCTGTTCATCGAGATCGACAAGTACTACGCGGCCGGCAAGAAGGTCATCCGCAACGAGGCCGAGGCGGCTGAAGCCGAGGCCTGGCTGGCCGAGAACGAGGACGCCGAGGCGATGACGCCGGAGCGGCTCGCCGCGCTCGAAGCTGAAGCCGCACGCCTTGAGGCCGAAGCGGCCCCGCTGGATGAATCTGTCTCGCCCGTCGCCGGGCGCCGCTTCACCAGGGCATAGGAGCGGAAGGAGGGGCTGGCCCAGCTAGGCCAGCCCCAGGAACTCCGTTAGGCCGCAAACCTCTCGGCGACCTTGTCCCAGTCGATCACGTTCCAGATCGCGTCCAGGTAGTCGGGACGGCGGTTCTGGTACTTCAGGTAGTAGGCGTGCTCCCACACGTCGATGCCGAGCAGCGGCGTTTTGCCGTCGATCAGCGGGGTGTCCTGGTTCGGGGTCGAGACGATCTCGAGGCCCGCGCCGCTCTTGACCAGCCAGACCCAGCCGGATCCGAAGCGACCGACGCCGCCGGCCTTGACCTTCGCCTGGAACTCGCTGAACGAGTCGAACGTCGAGCTGATCGCCTCGGCCAGTGCGCCGCCCGGCTCACCGCCCTTGCCCGGGGCGAGTGACTCCCAGAACAAAGTGTGGTTGTAGTGGCCGCCGATGTTGTTGCGGATCGCCGGTACCTCGAGGGCGGCGGAGGAGGAGACGATCTCCTCAGCGCTCTTGCTATCCCACTCGGTGCCTTCGATCGCTTTGTTGCCGTTGGTCACGTAGGCACCGTGGTGCTTGTCGTGATGGATCTCCATCGTCTGCGCGTCGATGTGGGGCTCGAGCGCCGCGAAGTCATAGTTGAGTGCTGGAACTTCGAAAGCCATCGTCAATTTCTCCTTAAGCAGGTGGGTCGTAGCTTGCTTCCCGTTCTATCAGAGCGCTAACCGCCGCCACGGGTACGCTTGCGCCAACGATGACCCGCCTTTCGCACTACCTGTTACCGACCGAGCGCGAGGCTCCGGCTGACGCCGAAGCGATCAGCCACAAGTTGCTGGTGCGCGCCGGAATGGTTCGCCAGCTCGGGGCCGGCATGTGGTCGTGGCTGCCGGCCGGCTGGCGTGTCCACCAACGGATCGTCGCGATCATCCGCGAGGAACAGACCCGGATCGGCGGGCAGGAGATCCTAATGCCGGTGCTGCAGCCCGCCGAGATCTGGCGCAAATCAGGCCGGTACTCGATCGGGGAGCTGTTCAAGCTGAAGGACCGCCGGGAGGCGGACCTGGTGCTGGCGATGACGCACGAGGAAGCCGTCACCACGCACGCGTCGACGCTGATCCGCTCCTACCGCCAACTGCCGCAGATGCTCTACCAGTTCCAGGTCAAAGAGCGCGACGAACCGCGCCCGCGGGCGGGTGTGCTGCGGACCCGTGAATTTGTGATGAAGGACGCCTACAGCTTCGACCGCGACGCGGCCGGGCTCGACGTCAGCTATCAGGCGCAAGCCGGGGCCTACGACGCGATCATGGACCGCTGCGGGCTCGAGTGGTATTCGGTTGAGGCGGACGTCGGGATGATGGGCGGCTTTGGTGCCCACGAGTACATGGCGCCGTGCCCGGCGGGCGAGAACGACGTTGTGCTGGCACCCGGCTATGCGGCGAACCTTGAGGTCGCGACGGCGGTGGCGGCACCGGTCGAGACCCCGGCCCGCCTTGACGTGCCGGTCGAGATTGAGACACCTGGCGTGAAGACGATCGAGGATCTGGCGACGCTGCTCGGCCGGCCGGCCGGCGCGCTGCTGAAGGCGTTCCCGATCGTCAGCTCCGATGACGTGTTTCGGCTCGTCCTGATCCGTGGCGACCACCGCGTCAACGACATCAAGCTGGGCTTGGCGCTGGGACAGGAGTTCCGGCAGGCAACGCCGGCGGAGATCGAAGCACAGCTCGGGCCACCCGGTTCGCTCGGCCCGGTCGGCACCGATGTGCCGGTGATTCTTGATCAGGCGGCGATCACCGACGGCAGCGCCGGCTACGCGGTCGGGGCCAATCGGGCTGACCTGCACCTGGACGGCGTGGTGCCCGGACGCGACTTTCAGTTCACCAGCGCCGACGTGCGAGATGTGGTCGCAGGGGACACCCACGATGGGCATGCCGTACGGATCGAGCCGGCAATCGAGGTCGGCAACATCTTCAAGCTCGGAACAAAGTTCAGCGATGCGTTCGGGGCCACCTTCCTTGACGAGGACGGTGAGACGAAGGCGATGTGGATGGGCTGCTACGGGATCGGGCCGGCCCGGATCGCGGCAGCGGCGGTGGAGCAATTCAACGACGATCACGGGATCGCCTGGCCGAAGTCGATCGCGCCGTTTGACGTGCACCTGGTCACACTCGGCAAGCCCGGCAGCGAGGAACGCATCCTCTCTGACCGTTTGTACGAAGAACTCCGTGATGCCGGACTCGACACTGTTTACGACGACCGCGATGCCGGTCCCGGCGAGAAGTTCGCCGATGCGGAGCTGCTCGGATGCCCGCTGCGAGTGACCGTGGGACGGCGGACGCTGCAAGCGGGCGAGCTGGAGGTTCAGCTGCGCCGGGGGCAGGAGTCGCGGACTGTGCCGCTAGAGGGTGCCGCGGAGGCGGTCTTGCAGCTGTGGCAAACGGCCCCCTGAAGAAGCGGCTGACAAAACGCCGGCTATTCGGCTTGGACCGCTCGGGGCCACCGCCCAAGCGCACACGCAAGGGCGAGCCGTTGCGGCCTTGGACGATCCCCAACGCGATCGGCTACGCCCGGCTGGCGCTGATCCCGGTTTTCGTTCTGGTCGCGTTCGACAGCCGCCACGGCCAGAACGCGCTGGCCGTGGCGCTGTTTGCCGTGATCGGCTGGAGCGACTACCTGGACGGCTTCACCGCACGCCTCACCGGGCAGTTCAGCCGCCTGGGGGCGCTGCTGGATCCGATCTGCGATCGGCTGCTGGTGGTATCCGGGATGGCTGTCGCCTGGTATTTCCATCTACTTCCGCATTGGCTTTTGGCCGTGGCGATCGTGCGTGAGTTCGTCGTCGCATTCCTGACGCGCTACGCGCTCTACCGCGGGATTGACTTCAAAATCAACTGGCTGGGTCGCCTGGCCGTCGCACCGACGATGGGTGCACCGTTTTTTGCAATGGCAGGCGACCACACGCTCGCGCTCGTAATGCTCTACGTGGGCGTGAGCCTTGGCGTCTCCGCGACGGTGCTGTACCTGAGCACCGGCCGGGCCGACCTGCGGCAACTCTCAAGCTCAACTTGACCCTAGGGTCCGCGAGGTTATACTCGCGGAGCCCGGCATTTCCAGCAACGACGGGGGAAGTAGCGCATGGATACGTTCCCAGATCTCGGCTCACTGACGGATCAAGAGCTGAAGGAGCTGATCAAAGATTTGACCGCGGAGGAGACCGACATCTCCTATCGGCGGCGGATCCTGCACGGCAAGATCGACATCTTGCGAGCTGAGCTCGTCAACCGGTTGCGCAAGAAGGATCAGAGCGGCGACCTCGTGATATCGGGGGCCGATGTGGCGAGCCTGACCGAGATCCTCGCGGGCCGCGTGGCCGACGGTGGGGCGGACGGCTCGAGCGAGGCGTAGGGCGGTCGTAGGATGGCGCTCCACTGCCCTGAGTGCGGTTTCGCCAACGCGGACGGCTCCAACTACTGCCAGCGCTGCGGTGGCTTTCTGGCCGTAGCGCATGACGACGTGACCGACGCCTCAACGGCGAGCTACCAGATCAACGAGGATGGCTCGCTCGAGGAGTCGGCGTTCGATGGCCAGATGCGTGCCCCTGAGCTGGTGATCCGCTCCGGCGGTGGACGCGCGGGGGAGAGGTTTCGGCTGGGCGCCGACCGCTTGACGGTCGGCCGCCGGCCTGACAGTGAGGTGTTCCTGGACGACGTCACGGTGTCCCGTGATCACGCGGTGCTCGTCCGGCGCGGCAGCGACTTCTACCTGGACGACTGCGGCTCGTTGAACGGCACCTACGTCAATCGCGAGCGGATTGAGTCACGCCAGCTGGCCGACGGCGACGAGCTGCAAGTCGGCAAATACAAACTCGCCTTTCTTCAACACTGATGACGACCGAGCAACAACAGCCGGCGATCGTGGATCTGCCTGAAAGTCCCGAGCTACGGCCGCCACCGCGCAAGGCGATCACGATCGGCGCGGTCTGCAAGGCGGTTGAGCAGGAGTTCCCGGAGATCTCGATCTCGAAGATCCGCTATCTCGAGGACGAGAAGCTCCTGACCCCGCGCCGGACTCCCGGCGGATACCGGCTCTACTCGCCCACCGACGTGCAGCGGCTGCGCACGATCCTGCGGCTACAGCGAGACGAGTTTTTGCCGTTGCGGGTGATCCGCCAGGAACTGGCGGGTGGACGCGACGTCGAGGGCAACGGCGCCGCGGTGCTGAACGACTCACGCTCCCGCCGCCGCACTTCTTCTGTCGCCCCAGCCGCCCCCGGCGCCTCGTACAGCCTCGAGAACGTTGTTGAGGAAACCGGCGCGGACCTCAAGCTGATCAGTGAACTGGTTGAGTTTGGCGTGATCAAAGGGGAGATCCGCGAAGGTCAACGCTGCTTTGACGACACCGAGCGCGAAATCGTGCGGGCCGTCTCAGAGCTCGCTCGCTACGGGGTCGGCGGTCGCAACCTGCGTGTCTTCCGCAGCTCGGCCGACCGCGAGGCACAGCTGCTGCAGAGCATCCTCGCGCCGGCACTGCGCTCGCGTAATCCGGAGAGGCGCAAGGAAGCGATCGAGGCGCTTGAGAACCTTGCCTCTGTCACCACACATCTCAAGCACCTGCTGCTGATCCGCGATCTGCGCAAGATCGCGAGCTGATCGCCGTGCCGAGGGCACGCCGCAGCCGCGAGCTGACGGCTGCACCTGAAGACGTCTGGCGGGTTGTCGCCAATCCACACCATCTGACGCGCTGGTGGCCGGATGTCACCCGCGTGGAGGCCGTCGCCGAGGATCAATTCACGATGGTGATCCCGACCCGTAAGGGCCGCCCGATGCGTGTCGACTACCGGCTGGTCGAGTTGGAGGAGCCGCACCGGGTCAGCTGGACGCAAGAGGTGATCGGCACGCCGTTTGAACGAGTCCTAGCCGAACAGGTGACCACGATCACGCTCAAACCGCTCGACGTGGGTACACGAGTTCAGCTGGACATGCGCCAGCGGTTGCGAGGCTACGCCCGGCTCGGTGGCTGGATGCTGCGGCGCGCCAACCGTGATCGGCTAAATAGCGCACTCGATGCCCTGGCGGGCATTCTCGGCTGATTACTTGACGGTTCCCTGGAGTTCAATCGTGCCGGGGCCGGTGAGCTTTTGGCCCTCGCTCTCCAGCGTGATCAGCAGCGTGCTGTAGCTCAGGTAACCGTTGGTGCCAGTGGGAAGGATCGAGGTGACCTTCATCTCGCCCGTCTTTCCGACCCGGTCGTCGTAGTAACCCAGGAACTTTTGATGCGTCGGGCTGCTGTAGAGCCAAATGCCGTAAGCGTCGTGTGAGGTGTTGGCGGGCAGACCGCTGGCGATGATCACGATCCCGACCGTGCTGCGTTCCTCCGCGACCTGGGCGATGCCGAGGGCCTTGGAAGTCGACACCGGCGGCGTCAGGTTGAAGGCCGCCAATCGCTTTAGGGCAGTGGTGCCGGTGGTGCCAGTGGTGCCGGTGTCGGCGGCGTTGGTACTCGTTCCGGGATTCAACGGGCTCTTGCCGCCGCCTGAGGTGGCGACCACGATCACGACCACGACGACGATCACTGCCGCGACAATCCCGAGTAGAACAGCGCCGCCACGGCGCGAGCTTGCCGGCCGCTCGCCGGCAGGGCGCGGTGCCCTCTCGCGGCGCGGGGCGGGCTCGCGGCGCGGTGCGCGCTCGCGGCGCGGTGCGCGCTCGCGGCTTGGGGCTGCCTCATCAGGCTCGGCCGGCGCTGCCGCGGCCTCGTCTCCAACAGTCGCCGCGGCAGCCGCGGCAGGGATCTCAGGCAGCGGATGCAGCGAGAGCGAACCGATCTCGGATGCGATCACCCGCACCCAGGCGCGCTGTGCCGGGGATTCGGCGATCCCGTCGCGGACACTTTCGGCGACGCGAGGCGGTAGCTGGCCCAACAGATAGTCGGTCAGAAGGGCGCGCTCAGCCGCCGGTACGGTCGTGCTGGGGCCGAGCGTGTCGAAGCCATCCAGCGCGCGCTGGCGGACCGCGGCGCGGTCAATCCCAAGCAGTGCGGCGATCTCGTCGTAACCGCGACCGCGTTGCAGCACAAGTGACAGGACGGCGCCTTGATCGGCAGGTAGGTGATCTAGAGATGACATCGCGGCGTAGCGTAGTGAAGCGACCTTCGATAAGCGCCAGCGATAACGTCATTCTTATGAGTTTCGAATTTGAGCCGAAGGGCTTTGACCTCCATTACGGCCTTGAGTTCGATCAGATCACTGCGGAAGTCGTGCTCGGGCATGTAGAGCTACGACCCGAGATCCTGCAGCCCTACGGCCTCGTCCACGGGGGAGTGTTCGCCTCGATCTCCGAAAGCCTCGCGTCTGTCGGCACCGCGGTTGGCGTATTCCCCGCCGGGAACATCGCGGTCGGTCAGTCGAATTACACGAGCTTCCTGCGCCCGATCACCGAGGGCACGATCCACGGCAAGGCCACGCGACTCAGCGCCGGGCGGACCACCTGGCTGTGGGACGTCGAGATAACCGACGATCAGGGACGGCTGTGTGCCGCCACGAGGATGACGATCGCCGTTAGACCGAGACAAGCTCGCTGAGTGACGCGACCTCGGCCCTGAGGTCGTCAGCCAGCAACTCGATGTCCGGCATCGCGTCGTAGTCAGCGCACAGCCCGAAGAAGACGCCACCGTTGTAACTCATCAAGGCGATCCCCAACGCGGTGTTCTCGGCCAGCGGGACCATCGGGTAGATCGCCGACATTTCACGGCCGAGTACATAAAGCGGAAGCTGCGGCCCGGGCACGTTGGTGACGACAAGGTTGAACATCCGCTGACGGGCCTGAAGCCGGGCGGCCTGGGCGACGATCGTCGGCGGCGCGAAGCCCGCGAGTTCGGTCAGCAACTGCGCGCCGACCGCCTGACCTGACTCCTTGATCTCAACCATCGCGTCGCTGATCATCTCCAGCCGGCGGCGCGGATCCTCAACGCCGACCGGCAGCGGTGCCCACATCGCGGCAACCCGGTTGCCGAGCGCGCCGCGCTCGGCGTCGGCTCGCACCGACACCGGCACCATCGCCTTCAGCACAAGTTGCTCAGTGTCCTCGCCGCGCCGGCGCAGGAACCGCCCGAGCGCGCCGGCGACTGCGGTAAGCACGACATCGTTGACGGTGGCGCCCGCCGCCTTCTTGATCGCCTTTACGTCGGCCAGGTCGACATCAACCCAGGTGAACCGGCGATGCGGCCCGATCTGTGTGTTCAAGGCTGTCTGCGGCGCCGGACGCAGACCACCAAGCGCCATCGACCCAGCCGCGCCGATTGTCTCGCCGAGCTGCGAGACGAAGCGCCGCGGCCCGCGCACAGCCGCGCGGACGCCGCGGACGATCTCGGTCGGCACGGTAGCTCGCTCAACCAGCGCGTCGGCCAGCAGCTGCACGCCCGTCGGTAAGGGCCGTGGGACCCAGGTATGCGCCGGCGGCCCCACCGGGGCAGGATCTGCGCTGGTATCGAACAGGACGGTCGCGATGTCGACACCCGAGATCCCGTCAACCAACGCGTGGTGGTTCTTGAACAGCAGCGCGAAGCGGTTGTCCGCCATCCCTTCGACGAGCCAGATCTCCCACAGTGGCCGGTTGCGGTCGAGCGCCTGCGAGAACACCCGTCCGGCAAGCCGCTTCAGTTGCGCATCGCCACCCGGGCTCGGCAGCGCGGTGTGGCGAACATGAAACGTTGGCCGGAAGTGTGGATCATCGACCCACACCGGACGCCCCTGCTGTAGCGGCACGAACGCGAGGCGCTGGCGGTAGCGCGGGACGAGGTGCAGCCGCGAGCCGACGGCCTCCAGCAGCTCCTCGTAAGCGGGTGCCTGACCGTCGAACACTGCACAGGCTGCGACATGCATGTGCGCCGCCCCGGCCTCGAGGTGCAAAAACGAGCTATCGAGGCCTGTAAGACGATCGGGGTTGGGCATACCGGCGATTCTCCCACTTTGTCGCTGTACTTACCGATTTCCGCAATTTGCAGGTTTATTGCAAACCGTGAGCGCCCTCACAGACGCTGTCCGAGCGACCTGCCAGCCTGTCTGACAGAAGCAGAACAGCCTGCCTAATTACGTCTGCCCGGTGGCAGCCGTAAATGGGGGACCCATTGCTTGGCGCTGTGCGTGCGCTGAGCGGGGGCGAATCGAGGCCCGGATCAAAACCCCGGCCGTACTCGTAGGGCGCACATCCCACACCTCTCCTTGCGAGAGGCGCGGGGATCGCTGTGCCCGAGCCCGTCAGCTAACTCCGTCGGCGCCGCTGAGAAGTCAATAAAGGAGGCCCTCTCAATGAGAGCCAGTCGTTTGATGCGCGCGCCGATCGCGGTGCAGCTTGCCGTTGGCGCGCTGGTATTCGCACTTCCTACCGCGGCAGCTGCTGCGGCGCTTACTGATACGCCGGTACACACCACTACCCGCAAGGTTCACGTGGGCAGCCGCTTTGTGGTTCGCTCGCATAAGCTCGAGACGCTTGCCGGTCACCGCGTAACGGTGCGCGGCCGTCTGCTGCCTGCCGTTGCTCACCGTCCGGTGCGCCTGTACGGCTGGGAAGCTCACCGCTGGCACCTGCTGGCGCGCACCAACACCCGCCACGGCGGCTATTTCACGTTCCGCTACCGGATGTCCAAGACGGGCATCAGGCACCTGCTGGTGAAGTCGTCGTCCTTCCGCGCCCCGAGTTGGGCGACGAACGCGCGGCACGCAAACGTCAGCACGGGACCGCTCCCCTCGGAAGAGGTTGTCGGATACCGTGCGACGTCTGCTCCGGCGGGTGAGGTAATCGGCTTCGAATGGACCGTTGCCTCCTGGTATGAGGATGCAGGCAGCACTGCCTGCGGCTTCCATGCCTACTACGGCGTCGCCAACAAGACGCTCCCGTGTGGCACCAAGGTCACCTTCTCCTATGGTGGCCGCACACTTACCGCGACGGTTGATGACCGCGGCCCGTTTGTTTCCGGCCGCGACTTCGACCTGAACCAGAACTCTTCGGCTGCGCTCGGGATGTCTGGCGTCGCGTCGATGCTGGCTACCGCGCAATAGCGCGCGCTTCCTGGGACTGGTCTTGCTGGACCAGTCCCAGGCCTAGCCGCTCCTTTTTGATCTGTCCGATCCGGACGCTTCGATAGCGGTGTGGAAGACCGCTGCGTCGCCCATCTCGACATGGACGCGTTCTACGTGTCTGTCGAGTTACGCCGTCACCCGGAGCTGCGCGGGCGACCGGTGATCGTCGCCGGCTCTGGCCCGCGATCCGTAGTCACTACCGCCTCGTATGAGGCCCGACGCTTCGGCGTCGGCTCCGCGATGCCCGCCGCGCGGGCACGTCGGCTCTGCCCCGACGGCGTCTTTCTGCCACCCGACGGCCCGTATTACCGAGCAGCGTCGCAGCAGGTAATGGAGATCGTTCGCCGCAACGTTGAGGTAGTGGAGGTGATGGGACTTGACGAGGCGTACCTCGACCTGTCCGGGCTGCCGGCGCCGAAGGCCGGGATGCGGCGGCTTGTCAACGAGATCCTCGAGGAGACCGGACTACATGCCTCGGTCGGCATTGGACCAAACAAGCTGGTCGCCAAGGTGGCATCGGATGCGGAGAAGCCGCGCGGCTTTGTCGTGTTGACACGTGCGCAGGCGTCGGCACGCTTTGCCGCCTCGCCGTGCGGCTTGATTCCCGGTATCGGCGAGAAGACCGCTGAGCGGTTGCAGGCGCTCGGCATCCGAACGGTCTCTGAGCTCGCACAGGCGCCCGATCCGCTGCTGCGGGCAAGCTTCACTGGGCGCACCGCCGAGTCGTTGCGCCGGCTGGCCCAGTTCGAGCACGACGGCCCGGTCAGCGAGGAGCGCAAGGTCGTGTCCGAGTCACGCGAGCAGACTTTCGACGTCGACATCACCGCGGCTGACGAGCTTGACGAGGTGCTGGTCAGGCAGGTTGAGAAGTTGTGCGAGGGTCTCGAGCGTCAGGGTATGCGCGGCCGCACAATCGGGATCAAGGTTCGCCTGAGCGACTTCAGCACGCACACGCGGGCGCGGACGCTGGGCGCTCCGATGTCGGCTGCGCAATCGGTGTTACCGGTCGCTCGTGAGCTATTGGTGGCTTTTCTTGCCGAGTTCCCCGGCCGACCGATCAGGTTGCTCGGCGTGCGGGTCGCCGGACTGGGGGAGGAGGACCCCGCGGAGGAGAATCAGCTGACGCTTGCGGTCT
>Ga0302314_10001950_pt1 | contig 38541 bp, 39 predicted proteins | sample III_Palsa_N2_3_FD_200533 | JGI IMG/M metagenome (GOLD analysis project Ga0302314, IMG submission 200533) | Peat permafrost microbial communities from Stordalen Mire near Abisko, Sweden - III_Palsa_N2_3 | ecosystem: Environmental > Terrestrial > Soil > Palsa > Peat permafrost | place: Sweden...
GGGCGCCGGCCACGGTCAGGGCGCGTCCGGAAAGCTGTAGCCGGATGCGCGTCTCCGGCTCGCCCGGCTGTTCGACGGCCACGCGGGTGAAGGCGGTGGGCGAGGACCAGACGGTGCGGCTGCGCGCGCCGGCTTGATGAAGCACGCGGACTTCGGCCGCGGAGACCTGGACCCGCTCGGCCAGGCCGCCGCTGCGATAGCTGGCGCGGAAGGCCACGATCACCGCCACGACGTCGACCCCCAGGAAGATCGGCACAGGAAAGGCTCCCAGCGCGATCATCAGGCCGGCGACCGCCAGATTGAAGAACACCAGCACGCCGATCAGCCAGTAGAATCCGCGCATCGGCAGCGACCGGTTGGGCGTGATCACCGCATCCATGTAGAGCGCCGCGGGCATGGCTTCGAACATAGTGCAAATCGGCGATCCCGCGAGGGGCGCCTTGGCGAAGCGGGCGACGCGCGGCATGGTCCCGACATGCTCACAAGGTCAAAAGCCAAGCCGCCGAGACGACGCCTCTCGCCCGCGGAAAAGGTCCGCATCCAGACCCTGTTCGACCGTTTCGCCGCGGCGACCGCCGATCCTCACACGGAACTGAGGTTCGACAGCCCGTTCACCTTGATCGTCGCCGTCGCCCTCTCGGCCCAGGCGACGGACGTATCGGTGAACAAGGCCACCGCAAAACTTTTCGCCGTGGCCGACACCCCTCAAAAGATGCTGGCCCTGGGCGAGGCGGGCCTGATGCCCTTCATCGCCTCGATCGGCCTCTATCGAACCAAGGCCAAGAACGTCATCGCCCTGTCGCGTATCCTGATCGAGCGCTATGGCGGCGAGGCGCCCCTGGACCGAGAGGCGCTGCAATCCCTGCCCGGGGTCGGGCGCAAGACCGCCAGCGTGGTGCTGAACGAGCTGGGGATCGAGCCGGCGATCGCCGTCGACACCCACGTGTTCCGCGTCTCCCACCGGCTGAAACTGTCGGCCGGCAAGACCCCGGACCAGGTCGAACAGGATCTGATGGCGATCGTCCCCAAGCCCTATCTGACCCGCGCCCACCACTGGCTGATCCTGCACGGCCGCTATGTCTGCGTGGCGCGCAAGCCCAAGTGCGAAATTTGCACAGTCGCCGACCTTTGCCCCTCGCGAGACATCTACCTCTAGCGGACACCCCCATGCCCGAACTCTACTATGCCCCCGGCAATGCCAGCCTGTTTCCGCACATGATGCTGCGCGAGATCGGCGCGCCATTCGAACTGAAGCTGGTCGACCGCTCGCGGAACGCCCAGAAGAGCGCTGACTACCTGCGGCTCAATCCTCACGGCCTGATCCCGGTCATGGTCGAGGACAATGGCGAGACCATCTTCGAGACCGCCGCCATCGCCCTGCATCTGGCCGATAAACACCCCGAGGCAGGCTTGGCGCCGCCAGTGGGCTCGCCGTTGCGCGGGGCCTATTACAAATGGATGCTGCATCTCAGCAACGCCATCCAGGCCGGTTTCCGCACATGGTTCTATCCGCATGAGGCCGTGGTCGATCCTTCCGCGACGGAGACGGCCAAGGATGCCTCCGGTGCGCGGATGATGTCCGCCTTCGACCGCATCGCCGACCAGCTTGGCGAGGGACCCTATCTGTTGGGCGAAGCCTTCAGCGCCGCCGACCTCTACCTGCTGATGTTGACCCGATGGGGCCGCACCCTGCCAAGCCCAGCGCGCGATATCCCGGAGATCGGCGCCCATGCCGAGCGCGTCCTGGCTCGGCCCCCCGTCCAGGCGACCTTCGCCGCCGAGGGCCTGGCGGCGCCGTTCATCTGAGCCGTGACGGCGCGATTGCCTCAACGAGCCCGCGCCTGTACTAAACCCCAGCCTGCCAGAACGGATTTCCCTTCCATGACCACGCTTTACGACGTCGCCGCCATCGGCAACGCCATTGTCGATGTGATCGCGCCAGCGTCGGACCAGTTCCTGGACGATCAGGGCCTGGTCAAGGGCTCGATGATGCTGATCGACGACGCGCGCGCGATCGGCCTCTATGACGCCATGCCGCCGGCCGAGGAGATGTCGGGCGGATCGGCGGGTAACACCATCGCCGGCGTGGCGAGCCTGGGCGGGCGGGGCGCCTTCATCGGCAAGGTGGCGAAAGACCCGCTGGGCGACGTCTACGCCCACGACATGCAGGCCATTGGCGCGGTCTTTTCCGGCGAGCGTCTGGTCGGCGGCGCGGCCACGGGGCGCAGCCTGATCAACGTGACGCCCGACGGCGAGCGGACCATGTGCACCTATCTGGGCGCCGCGGCCGAGCTGGGCCCCGCCGACGTCGATCCGGCGGTCATCGAGGCGGCCAAGATCGTCTATCTGGAAGGCTATCTGTTCGATCCCCTCGAGGCGCGTCGGGCCTTCGCCAAGGCCACGGGACTGGCGCGGGCCTCCAGCCGGCTGATCGCGCTTTCCCTGTCGGACAGTTTCGTGGTCGAGCGACACCGCCAGGCGCTGCTGGGCTTCATCGACGCCGAGGTGGACATCGTCTTCGCCAACGAAACGGAGATCACCGCGCTGTTCCAGGTGGCTGACTTCGACGCCGCCGTGAAGGCGGTGCGGGGCCGGGCCAAGCTGGCCGCCATCACGCGCGGCGCCATGGGCTCGACCATCGTCTCCGGCGACGACATCCATCACATCGACGCCTTCCCTGCGGAGAAAGTCGTGGACACGACCGGCGCGGGCGACCAATACGCGGCGGGATTCCTCTTCGCCCTGGCCCAGGGCCGTTCGCTGGTCCATTGCGGGCGGCTCGGATCCCTGGCGGCGACCGAGGTGATCGCCCATTATGGGCCCAGGCCCCAGGTGTCGCTGCGAGACCTGGCCCTCTCTCACGGGCTTTAGGGCCCACGGACTATAGAGTTTTGTCTTGCCGCATTTTCTTCACGCGAACCGGGCACCACTGCGCTTGAAAATGCTCTGAAAGGACCGCGCCTGTCATGGCCGCCAACCGAACCGCGGAGGTCGTCCGCGAAACCAAGGAGACCCAGATCCGCGTCCGCGTCGATCTGGACGGGACCGGCGCGTCCGAAATCAGCACCGGCGTCGGCTTCTTCGACCACATGCTGGAAAGCTTCGCGCGGCACGGCGGCATCGACCTGAAGGTCGAGACCAAGGGCGATCTGCACATCGATATGCATCACACGGTCGAGGACACCGGCATCGTCATCGGCCAGGCGGTGGCCAAAGCGCTGGACGGCTTCAAGGGCGTGCGCCGGTTCGGCCACGCCTATATCCCGATGGACGAGACCCTGACCCGCTGTGCGCTCGACCTGTCCAATCGGCCCTACCTGATCTGGAAGGTGGTCTTCGCGCGGCCCAAGGTGGGCGAGATGGACACCGAGCTGTTCAAGGAATTCCATCACGCCTTTGCAATGAACGCGGGCGCCTGCGTTCATCTGGAGACCCTTTACGGCGAGAACAGCCACCATATCGCCGAAAGCGGTTTCAAGGCGCTGGCGCGGGCGCTGCGCCAGGCGGTGGAGCTGGATCCCAAGACGGGCGGTCACGCGCCCTCCACCAAGGGCGTGCTCTGAGGCTGTCATGCGGAGCATCGCTCTGATCGATTACGGGTCGGGCAATCTGCGCTCGGCGGAGAAGGCCTTGCTCAAGGCGAGCGCGAGCCTGGCGCAACCCTGCGCGATCCGGACCACGGACGACCCGGACGTGATCGCCCGCGCCGATGCGATCGTGCTGCCCGGGGTCGGCGCCTTCGCCGCCTGCATGGACCTGGTCGGCGCCAAGTCCGGCCTGCGCGAAGCGATGACGGAGGCGGTGCGCGCGCGGGGCGCCGCGTTCCTGGGCGTCTGCGTCGGCATGCAGCTCCTGGCCAGCGCGGGCCTGGAGTTCGGCGAGACCCCCGGGCTGGACTGGATCGCGGGAAAGGTGCGGCGACTGGAGCCGTCGGACCGGCTGTTCAAGGTGCCCCATATGGGTTGGAACGCGCTGGACGCGGTGATCGACCACCCGGTGTTCAAGGATGCGCCGAAGGGCGCGCACATGTATTTCACTCACTCCTTCGCGTTTCACCCTGAAACCGACCGGGACGTCGCGGCGTGGACCGACCATGGCGGCGCGTTCCCCGCGGCGGTGGCGCGAGACAACCTGGTTGGCGTACAGTTCCACCCGGAGAAATCCCAATCCGCGGGCCTGAGGCTGCTCGCCAACTTCCTGGAATGGCGCCCATGATCCTGTATCCGGCCATCGATTTGAAAGACGGCCAGTGCGTGCGCGTGGTGCATGGCGATTTCGCCACCGCCACCGTGTTCAACGAAAATCCCGCCGCCCAGGCCGAGGCCTGGGCCAAGGCCGGCTTCGAATGGCTGCACGTGGTGGACCTGAACGGTTCCGCCGAGGGCCGCGCAGTCAACGGCGCGGCCGTGGAGGCGATCTTGAAGGCGGTGTCGATCCCGGTACAGCTGGGCGGCGGCATCCGCAGCCTGGCCAATATCGCCGCCTGGATCGAAGCCGGGGTCAGCCGGGTGATCTTGGGCACCGTCGCCGTGCGCGATCCCGAACTGGTCAAGACCGCCGCCCGTGAATGGCCCGAACAGGTCGCCGTCAGCGTCGACGTTCGCGGCGGCAAGGTCGCGGTCCAGGGCTGGCTGGAGGATTCCGGCCTGGACGCCCTGACCGTCGCCCACCGGTTCGAGGACGCCGGGGTCTCGGCCCTCATCGTCACCGATATCGACCGCGACGGCGCGATGATGGGCTTCAATGTCGAGGTGTTCGGCCAGATGGCTGACGCGGTTTCGATACCGGTGATCGCCGCCGGTGGTTTCGCGCACGTCTCCGACATCGAAAAGCTGCGCGCGCGCCCCGGCACCCCGATCGCCGGCGCGGTCCTGGGCCGGGCGCTCTACAGCGGCGCCATCGACCCGGCCGAGGTGCTGGCCGCAGCCAATCGCAAGGCGGCCTGAACTATGCTGAAGGTCCGCGTCATTCCCTGCCTGGATGTCAAGGACGGGCGGGTGGTGAAGGGCGTCAGCTTCGTCCAGTTGCGCGACGCCGGCGATCCCGTCGAGCAGGCCACCGCCTATGACGCCGCTGGGGCCGACGAGTTGATGTTCCTGGACATCACCGCCAGCCATGAGGGGCGCGGGGCGATCCTGGACGTGGTCGCGCGCACCGCCGACGTCTGTTTCATGCCGGTGGGCGTGGGTGGCGGCGTCCGCTCCGTCGACGACGCCCGGGCTCTGCTGCGGGCCGGGGCGGACAAGATCTCGATCAACACAGCCGCCGTCGAGGACCCGGACCTGGTCCGCCGCTGCGCCGACGCCTTCGGGTCCCAGTGCGTGGTGGTGGCGATCGATGCTCGCCGTGGGCGACCGGATGGGCGTCCCGGTCAGGGCTGGGAGGTGTTCACCTATGGCGGGCGGCGCGCCACCGGTCTTGACGTGGTTGGCTATGCCGAGGCGGCGGTCGCCCGGGGGGCTGGTGAAATCCTGCTGACCTCGATGGATCAGGACGGGGCCAAGACCGGCTATGACACCGCGCTGCTGAAGGCGGTGACCGGAGCGGTCGGCGTGCCGGTGATCGCCTCGGGCGGGGCAGGCTCGGCGCTGGACCTGGTGCATGCGGTGACCGAGGGCGGCGCCGACGCGGTGCTGGCCGCCTCGATCTTCCACTTCGGCGAGGTCACCATCGCCGAAGCCAAACAGACCATGGCCGCCGCCGGCCTGCCAATGCGGCTGGGATGAGCGGAATTAAATGAGCCGGTTCTCAGACGTCCTCGCCCGCCTGCAGGCCACGATCGAGGCCCGCAAGGGCGCTGATGCGGCCTCGTCCTACACCGCCAAACTGCTGGCCGGCGGCGCGCCGCTGGCGGCCAAGAAGTTCGGCGAGGAGGCCATCGAGACCGCCCTGGCCTCCGTCCAGTCCGACCCGGACGCCATCGCCGCCGAGAGCGCCGACCTGATCTACCACTGGCTGGTGCTGCTGGCCGCCTGCGGCGTCAGCCTGGACGCGGTCGCCGCGAAGCTGGAAGCGCGCGAGGGCCGCTCGGGGATCGACGAGAAAGCGTCGCGGCCGGCCTCCTGACCAGAGCCCCGAAAGGCCGCGCAACCCAGCGTCATGCTTGCGCGTCAAACCCCGACAGCGCTAACTCCCGCCATGACGCAACGCCCGCCCCTGATCTCGCCTTCGATCCTCGCCTCGGATTTCGCCCGGTTGGGCGAGGAGGCGCGGGCGGTCGAGGCGGCCGGGGCGGACTGGCTGCACATCGACGTGATGGACGGCCACTTCGTGCCGAACATCACCATCGGCCCCGAGGTGGTCAAAGCCCTGCGCCCCCACGTCGGCATCCCGTTCGACGTCCATCTGATGATCGCGCCGGCCGACCCCTATCTGCAGGCCTTCCGCGAGGCGGGGGCCGACATCATCAGCATTCACCCGGAGGCGGGCCCGCACCTGGACCGCTCGCTGCAATATATCCGCAGCCTGGGCGCCAAAGCCGGGGTGGTGTTCAATCCCTCCACGCCGACGGACATCATCGAATGGATCATGGAGGATATCGACCTGGTCCTGGTGATGTCGGTCAATCCGGGTTTCGGCGGCCAAAGTTTTCTCACCTCGCAACTGAAGAAGATCGAGCGGCTGCGCGCCATGATCGATGCGTCCGGTCGGGACATAGTGCTGGAGGTCGACGGCGGGGTGACGCCCGAGACGGCGCGGCTGTGTGTCGAGGCGGGCGCCACCGCCCTGGTGGCCGGCACCGCGGTGTTCCGCGGCGGCCCGACGCACTATGCCGAAAACATCCTCGCCCTGAAGGGCGTCTGAGCGCGGACCGCGGAATGGCCGAACCCACCTCGGCCCCCGTCTTGGCTGGTCCCGTCTCGGCCGGCCGCGTCCCGGCTGGCCCCGTCTCGGAAGGTTTGGCGCGCGCCGGATCGCGGATCGCCCTGGTGGCGACCGCCGTGGGCATCGGAGCGCGGCGCCAGTTCCGGCGGGAGTGGCATGGATCGCCGCCTCATCTATGGCTTCTCGAACGCCCGCGCGCGGAAGGTTTCGCTATCGCGCCGCGCGATCCAAGGCCGGCGAACCCTGCCGCCGGCAGAGCGATCCTGGCCGGCGGCTTCGCCCTGGAAGACGAGATTCTGCGGCTGCCGCTCGCCGGCGATCCGTGGAATCAGCCCAGCCCCAGCCGGCGGTTCGCCGCGCGCCTACACCGGTTCGACTGGCTGCGTGACCTGCTCTCAACGGGTGAGCCTGGCGTCCGCGAGGGTCTTCGGCTGGCGCTGGAGTGGCGCCGGGTGTTTGGCCGCTGGAACGGGTTCGCCTGGAGCGCCGACATCCTGGAACGCCGCGTGCTCAACCTGGCCTGCGCCGGTCGGGCGATCGCGGCGACGGCCTCCGACGCCGAGGCCATGATTCTGGCCAACGTCCTGGCGCGCCAGGCCCGGCACCTGTTGTCGCTGTCATCGGACGTCGAACGGCAGGCGGAGCGACTGGCCGCGGTCGGGGTCGCCGGTTCGGCCCTGGCGGGCGCCGCGGGCGACGGACTGATTCGCGCGGTTCTGGCCCGACTGGGTCCGACGCTTGAGCGCACGGTGCTGCCCGACGGCGGCCACGCGACGCGCTCGCCCCAGGCCGGCATGGAGCTGTTGTTCGACCTGCTGACCCTGGACGAGGGCCTGACCCAGCGCGGGCATCCGCCGCCGGAGAGTCTGTCGCGGGCCATCGACCGGCTGACGGCCGGCCTGCGGTTCTTCACGCTGGCAGACGGCCGGCTGGCCTGCTTCCAAGGCGGTCAGGCCTGTGAGCCGGCGCTGGTCGCCGCCGCCCGGGCTCATGATGAGGTCGCCGACCAGCCCGCCCCCGCGCCCTTGGGGCAGGCGCCGCACACCGGTTACCAGCGCCTGGAGGGGGCGATGATCCAGGTGATCGCCGACGCGGGCGCGCCCGCTGAAGGCGCACTCAGTCTGGCGGCCTGCGGCCAGCCGCTGGCCATCGAAGTAGTCTGCGGCCGGGACCGCCTGATCACCAATTGCGGCTGGAGCCCGGACAGCGCCGGGCCCCAGGCTCTGCGCCTGGCGGCCGGCGGCTCCACGGCGTCGCTGGGCGAGGGGTCGGTCGGCGCGCCCATGACCGGCTTCCTGGCGCGCACGCTGGGGCCCCGGTTGGACGGCGGGACCGCGCGGGTCGTCGTTCACCGGCGCGAAGGCGACGCCGGAATCTGGGTCGAGATGGAGCATGACGGCTGGGCGCGCCGCTTTGGCCTGACCCATGAGCGACGTCTGTTCCTGGACCGGGTCAACGGCGAACTGCGCGGCGAGGACCGGTTCGTCCCGGCCGCCAACGCGACCGGCAGGCTGACGCCGGTGGATATCCACTTTCACCTGCACCCGGACGCCAGCGCCTCGATGGCCCGCGATCAGCGCAGCGTGCTGCTGCGAGGCGCATCCAACATCGGCTGGTGGCTGCGCAACGACGCCGCCGAGGTGTCCATCGAGCCGTCCGTCCATGTCACGGACGGTCAGGTCCGGCATTGCAGTCAGGTGGTCCTGCGCGGTCGCCTGCGCGCCGATCGAGGCGGGCGCGTGCGCTGGAAGCTCGCCCCGGTGGAGCCCCAGACTGCATGAAAGAGTCCGCATGACGCAAGCCCTGCCGACACGCCGGCGGCTGACGGCCCTCGTGGCGATCACCGCACATGATCTGGCCGTGGCCGCGCTCGCCATGGGCGGCGCATTCATGCTGCGTTATCGTTTCGAAGCCAAGCCGACCCCCTATGCGGCCGGGGAGATCGCCACCGTCCTCTTCGTCGCGGTCTGCGCGGTGGTGTTTCCCGTCATGCAGCTGCACCGCGGCGTCTGGCGGTTCACGGCGCTCAACGACATCCTGCGTTGCGCCCGCGCGGCGATCGTCGCCAACCTGGTCTTCCTGCCGCTGCTGTTCCTGCTCAATCGGTTGCAGGATTTTCCACGTTCCACCATCGCCATGTCGATGGCGGAGACCTTTGCGCTGTTGAGCTTTGGCCGGGTTCTGGCGCGGGCCTGGGCCGGCGGGAACCTGCGCGAGGCGTTTCGGCTTGAGGACCGATCCCTGCCGCTGGCCGTCGTGGTCGGTTCCGCGGAGGCGGCAGACAACTTTGTCGGCGCCGCCCACCGCTCGCCCGAACACCAGTACCGGATCGCCGGCATCGTCACTTTGGATTTGCGCGAAGCCGGCCGCACCATTCGCGGCGTGCCGATCCTGGGCTGCCTGGAGGACCTGGGCGGTGTCCTGAAGGCGATCAGCGCGAGGTCCAAGATCCCCGCCTCGGTGATCGTCGCCGAGCCCCGGCCCGATCGTGGCCTGCTGGAATATGTGGTCGCCGCCGCGGCCGAGGCGGGCTCGACAGTGGCGCGCGGCCGCGCTTTCAATGGCGAGAGCGCCGCGCTGGCCCCGGTGGGCGCCGCGGATCTGCTTGACCGCCCGCCCCGGGCCTTGAACCTGGCGGCCGCCCGGGCGCTGATCGCCGGCAAGCGGGTGCTGATCACCGGCGCCGGCGGCACCATCGGCGGCGAGCTGACCCTGCAGATCGCCAAGCTGGATCCGGCGCGTCTGATCCTGTTCGATATTTCGGAATTCAACCTCTATTCCATAGACCAGACACTGCGTGAGGCCCGCGTTCCGGGCCGCTGGCGCACGGAACTGGGCGACGTGCGCGACCGCGCCCGCCTGCGCGATCTGTTCGAACGCGAACGGCCCGAGGTGGTTTTGCACGCGGCGGCGTTGAAACATGTGCCGCTGATGGAGCTCAATCCCATCGAGGCTGTGCTGACCAATATCGCCGGCGCCCTCAACGTGGCCGAACTGGCGGCGGCGAGCGCCCAGGCCCTGGTGTTCATCTCCACCGACAAGGCCGTCAATCCGACCAATGTGATGGGCGCGACCAAGCGGGTGGCCGAACAGGTGGTGCAGGCGCTGACGGCCCAAACCCTGATGAATGGGGGCGCCGCACACGCCGCGGTGGTCCGGTTCGGCAACGTGCTGGGCTCGTCCGGCTCGGTCGCCCCGCTGTTCGAGCGGCAGATCGCGCGCGGCGGTCCCGTGACCGTGACCGATCCGCGCATCGAGCGCTATTTCATGACCATCCAGGAAGCCGCCAACCTGGTGCTGCAGGCCGCCGCCCTGCCGGCCGCGCCGGGTGAGGCAGGGCTCTATGTGCTGGACATGGGCGAGCCGGTGAAGATGGAGGATCTGGCCCGCCAGATGATCCGCCTGCACGGCCTGCGCCCCGACAAGGATATCCAGATCATCCATACCGGCCTTCGACCCGGCGAAAAGCTGTTCGAAGAAATCTTCTACGCCGCCGAGGATGTGCAAGAGACCGCCGCGGACGGCGTGTTGGCCGCGCGAGCCCAGGTTCCCGACTGGGCGAATCTGCAAGGCCCTGTCGAGGCGTTGTTGGCGGCGGCGGGCGCACGCGACGAGGCGACGGTGCTGGCGGCGCTAAAGGCGCTGGTACCCGAGTTCCAGCCGGCCTGAAAGCGGCCCCCCAAAACCGCCCCGTTGACACTTTGCGGCCATGCGCCTATCGCGGCCGTGCCTTGCGTGACTGGCGATGAAGGTGGGCGACCACCGGGGAGCGCGAAGGTTTTTAGCCGCTCGCCTGGGCATGTTCTCAGATCAGGAGACCGCCTTGGCCAACGCCGCCCCAGCTTTTCCTCCCGCCGCCGATCTCGCCCCCATCAAGCGCGCGCTGATCTCGGTTTCCGACAAGACCGGCCTGATCGACATGGCCAAGGCGCTCGCGCAGTTGGGCGTCGAGCTGGTCTCGACCGGCGGGACCCGCGCCGCGATCGCCGCCGCCGGGCTTGCGGTCAAGGATATCTCCGAGCTGACCGGCTTTCCCGAGATGATGGACGGCCGGGTCAAGACCCTGCACCCGGTGGTGCATGGTGGGCTGCTGGGCGTGCGCGATGCGCCCGAGCACGCCCGCGCCATGGACGAGCACGGGATCGGCGGCATCGATCTGCTCTATGTGAACCTCTATCCCTTCGAGGAGACGGTCGCGGCGGGTGGGGATTTCGCCGCCTGCGTCGAGAATATCGACATCGGCGGCCCGGCCATGATCCGCTCGGCGGCCAAGAACCACGGCTATGTCTGCGTCTGCACGGCGCCGGAGGACATGGCCGAAGTCGTCGCGGCGTTGCAGGCACACGGCGCGACCTCACTCGATCTGCGCAAGCTTCTGGCCGCGCGCGCCTATGCCCGCACAGCGGCCTATGACGCCGCCATCGCCGCCTGGTTCGCAAAAGCCGTTGGCGACGCCGCGCCGGCCCGCAAGACCTTCACCGGCTCGCTGGTCCAGACCACCCGCTACGGCGAGAACGCCCATCAGAGCGCGGCCTTCTACGGCTTCGCCCAGCCGCGACGGATCGGCGTGGCCACCGCGCGCCAGCTGCAGGGCAAGGAGCTCAGCTACAACAATATCAACGATACCGACGCGGCCTTCGAGCTGGTCGCCGAGTTCGACCCGGCCCAGTCGGCCGCCGTGGCCATCATCAAGCACGCCAATCCCTGCGGCGTGGCCCTGGGCGCGGACCTGAAGAGCGCCTATCTGCGGGCGCTGGAATGCGATCCGGTGTCGGCCTTCGGCGGCATCGTCGCGGTCAACCGGCGCCTCGACGCCGAGGCGGCGCGCGAGATCACCGGCATCTTTACCGAAGTGGTGATCGCCCCGGACGCGGACGATGAGGCTATCGCCCTGTTCGCCAAGAAGAAGAACCTTCGCCTGCTGCTGACCGGCGGCCTGCCCGACCCGCTGGCGCAGGGGGAGACCTTCAAATCGGTCGCCGGCGGCTTCCTGGTCCAGTCGCGCGACAATGCCCGCATCACCGCCGCCGACCTCAAGATCGTCACCAAGCGCGCCCCGACGCCGCGCGAGGTGGAGGACATGCTGTTCGCCTTCACCATCGCCAAGCACACCAAGTCCAATGCGGTGATCTACGCCAAGGACGGCCAGACCGCCGGCATCGGCGCCGGCCAGATGAACCGGCGTGATTCTGCGCGGATCGCCGCGATGCGGGCGGCCGAGGCCGCCGAAACCGCCGGCCTGCCGCAGTCCCTGGCCAAGGGCGCGGCCTGCGCCTCGGACGCCTTCTTCCCCTTCGCCGACGGCCTGATCCAGGCGGTGGAGGCCGGCGCGACAGCCGTGATCCAGCCGGGCGGCTCGATCCGCGACGACGAGGTGATCGCCGCCGCCGACGCGGCCGGGATCGCCATGGCCTTTACCGGAATCAGGGTGTTTCGCCACTGAACCGCCGCTCGCTCATCCAGGGCCTGGCGCTTGCCGGGGCCCTGCCCGTCGGGCTGACGGCGAACGGGTCGCTCACGCCCCCGGACGGCGAACCTGAAACCGGCCAGGTCGCGGCGAGCTTCCGAGAGGGCCTGATCTACGTCCGCGCCGCGATCGGCGATGGCGCCGAAGGTGTCTTCCTGCTCGACACCGGCGCGGGGGAAACGGTGATCGACGCCCGTTTCGCCGCCCAGGCCCGCGTCAAGCTGGGCGATCCCGTGACCTTGCGGGGCGGCGGCGGCGCGCGGGACGCCCGGCAGGGCGAAAACGCCCGGCTTCGCCTGTCCGGCGGCCAGACGGGCCTGCTCGATCCGATCGTGGCCGATCTGTCGTCGGTGTCGCGGGGCATGGGCCAGCGGCTGGACGGCATACTGGGCGACGACTTCCTGGAACGGTTCGTGCTCGAACTGGACTATCGGCAACGGCGCGTCACGCTTCGCCAGCCGGACATGGTCGCCGCGCCCACCGACGCCGCGCGGATCCGGTTCGTGCGCACGCCCTTCATTCCCGCGCGCGTCAGCCTTGGTCAGCGCGCGGTCACGGCGGAGTTCCAGATCGACACCGGTTCGAACACAGCGCTGGTATTCTGGCGGCCCTTCACCCGCGCGGCCTTTCCCGACGCGCACGGATACGAAGGCCAGGGCCTGGGCGTGGCCGGCGACACGCAAAGCCGCAGGACGCGGATCGATCTTCTGGAGGTGGCGGGCCGACGCATCGCGGACCTGGAGGTCAATCTCGACGACGACACACGGCCCGACGATGCCGATTCACACTATGGCGGCGTGATCGGCGGGCCCGCCTGGGCTGGTATGGCTATTGTGCTGGACTTCCCGCACGGCCGGTTTTGGGTGCGATAGATTCCAAAGTTTAGAGCGGGATGCGGGCGGAAAACCGCTTCGCACTTTTCCTCATCCCGCTCCATCGCGGCGCGATTCAAGCCGCCAGCGCCGGGCGGCGGGTGCGGCGCAGCGCGCGCAGCCGCCGCCAGAATCGCTTCTTCTTCGGCCGGGGCAGCGGTTCCAGGTTGCGCAGGAACTCCTCGGCGCAGCGGCGCCAGGAAAACTGCTCGGCGAACTGGCGGCAGGCGGCGCGGTCGCACTGCAGCGCCGCAAGGCAGGCGGTTCTCAGATCATCGTCTACCGCGCCCGCCCCGGAGCCGGGGATCAGGTCCTTGGGTCCTGGCGCGTTGAAGCCGGCGACCGGCACGCCCGAGGCCATGGCCTCGATCGCCACGCCGCCCCAGGTTTCGGTCAGGCTGGGAAAGACGAAAACGTCGGCGTCGGCGTAGTGGCGCGCCAACGCCTCGCCGAACTGGGCGCCGGTGAAGACGGCGTTCGGGTATTTGGCCTCCAGCCCCGCCCGCCCGGGCCCGTCGCCGACCACCACCTTGGTTCCCGGCAGGTCCAGGCTGAGGAAGGCATCGAGATTCTTTTCGACCGCCACGCGCCCGACGCAAACGAAGATGGGTCGCGGCAGGTCCTTGTACACCCCGCCGTCCAACCCGCGATGGGAGGGGTGGAACAGGTCGACATCGACCCCCCGGCTCCAGGCCGCGATATTGGTGAAGCCCCGCGCCTCCAGCATCGCCTTCATCGAGGGCAACGACACCAGGACCCGGTCGCTCTTGTCGTGGAAGGCGCGCATCACCCGATAGCCGGCGGCCAGGGGCACGAAGGGAAAACGCGCGGAGACATATTCCGGATACTGGGTGTGATAGCAGGTGGTGAAGGGGAATTCGTGCTTGAGGCACACCGCCCTGGCGTCCCAGCCCAGCGTCCCTTCGGTGGCGATGTGCACCGCGTCCGGCGCGAAGGCAGTAAAGCGTTCCTCGATATCGCTTCGCGCGCCCACCGCCAGGCGGATCTCGCTGTAGGTGACCAGGGGGATGGTGCGATAGCCGTCATTGGGCGAGACGACCTCGACCTCGCAACCAATCGCCCGCAACTCCGCCACCAGACGCGTCAGGGTGCGCACCACGCCGTTCACCTGGGGCTCCCAGGCGTCGGTCACCAGCATGATCTTCCGCGCCGCGGTCTCGCCAGCCAAGCCGGCCGCAACGATCGGCGCTCCTACGACATCAGGCATGATTAACACCTTCACATGCAAGCTGGGCCGGGCGCAAGCCGCGAGGTCCAGGACTCCGCGGCGGTTGAACCCGGACCGGAAAGGGTCTATCGCGCGCGCTCTGCACAAATGGGCCGGACCGCCGAGGCATTCGCGCGGGTCCTTCCCGGAGGTCTTGCATGTCGGCGGAAGTTCCCGCGGCGTCCCCAACCGGCGCGAACCTGGCCGTCACTGGCGGTACATCGCCGACGGCCGTTCAGATAACTTCCGGGGCCGGAAGCGACGGCGTCGCCGCCGCGACGCGTGGCGCGGGCTTTTTCGCCCTGGCGCTGGGTTCGGTCGGGGTGGTGTTCGGCGACATCGGCACCAGCCCCCTCTATGCCATGCGCGAAGCCCTGGCCCATGCGCGTGACAAGGGGACCGATCCTCTGACGGTGGTCGGTGTGGTTTCGCTGGTGCTCTGGGCGCTGATCCTGATCGTCACGGTCAAGTACGTCTTCGTCCTGATGCGCGCGGACAACAAGGGCGAAGGCGGCACTGTCGCCCTGATGGCCTTGGCCCAGCGGGCGATCGGCCGGCGCACGGCGATCGTGTTCATCCTGGGCGTGGTGGGGGCGGCGCTGTTCTACGGCGACGGCCTGATCACCCCGGCGATTTCGGTCCTGTCCGCGGTCGAAGGGGTGCGCAGCGCGCCGGACATCGGCCACATCCTTCGCCCCTACGTGTTGCCGATCGCTGCGGGCATTCTGGTCGGCCTCTTCATGGCCCAGACGCGCGGAACCCATCGCGTCGCCTTTGTCTTCGGACCGATCACCGCCCTCTGGTTCCTGGTCATCGGCGCCATGGGCCTGGCCCATCTGGGTGATGACCTGTCGATCTTCCGCAGCCTCAATCCCTATTTCGGCGCCCGGTTTCTGTACGACAACGGGTTCGTCGGATTCGTCATCCTGGGCAGCGTCTTTCTGGCGGTGACCGGGGCCGAGGCGCTCTATGCCGACATGGGGCATTTCGGCAAGGGACCGATCCGCGCCGCCTGGCTGGTGCTGGTCTTTCCCTGCCTGGCGTTGAACTATCTGGGTCAGGGCGCACTGCTGCTTCACGCGCCGAGACATCGGGACAATCCGTTCTGGGCCATGGCCCCGCACCTGACCTACATCTATTGGCCGATCCTGATCCTGGCCGGGGCGGCGACAGTGATCGCCAGCCAGGCCGTAATCACCGGCGCCTTCTCCATCACCCAGCAGGCGGTGCAGCTGGGCCTGCTGCCCAAGCTGGAGATCAAGCGGACATCGGAAACCCTAGCCGGTCAGATCTTCGTGCCGACGGTCAACACCCTGCTGATGATCGGCGTCCTGTTGCTGCTGATGGTGTTCCGCACCTCCAGCCACCTGGCCTCGGCCTACGGGCTGGCGGTGACGGGCGCCATGTTCGTCGACACGCTGCTCGCCTATGTGATCGTACGCCGGATGTGGAAGTGGCGGCTGTGGCAGGCCGCCTGCCTGCTGGTTCCGATCGTGCTGGTCGATCTGGTGTTCATCTCCTCGAACCTGCTCAAGATCCGCGACGGCGCCTGGCTCCCGCTGCTGATCGGCTCCGGCCTGGTCATCATCATGTGGACCTGGGCGCGCGGCGTGCAGATCCTGACGGAAAAGACGCGCCGCGACAGCCTGTCCCTGGTCGACCTGATCGAGATGCTGCACGCCCGGCCGCCCTATCGCGCGCCGGGGACGGCGATGTTCCTGACCTCCGACCCGGACGTCGCGCCGGTCGCCCTGATGCACAATCTGAAGCACAACAAGATGCTGCATCAGAAGAACGTCATCCTGACCGTCAGGACGGTGGAGACGCCGACCGTGGCCGACGCCGACCGGATCCATGTCGAAATCGTCAATGACGACTTCAAGAAGGTCCAGATCCGCTACGGCTTCATGGAAAGCCCCAACCTGCCCAAGGCCCTGCAACTGTGCAGGAAGCAGGGGCTGAAGTTCGACATCATGGCGACCAGCTTCTTTCTGGGCCGACGCACCGTTGTGCCCTCGGCCCAATCTGGCATGCCGCTGTGGCAGGACAAGCTGTTCATCGCCCTGATGAAAAACGGCGCCAATCCCACGGAATTCTTCAAGATACCACCGGGTCGGGTGGTCGAACTGGGTACTCAGGTCTCGGTCTGATCGGGGCGGCCCCCAGGGGTCCGGCGAATCTTCTGAAATCCAGGGGACGGGGAGGGTTGAAACCCGCGCCGCAAACGCCTTTAAGGCGGCGACCCACCTGCCCTGAGGATCCCATGGCCAATTCGCCGTCCGTCAAGAAAGTCGTGCTCGCCTATTCTGGCGGCCTGGACACCTCGATCATCCTGAAATGGCTGCAGGAGACCTATGGCTGCGAGGTGGTCACCTTCACCGCCGATCTCGGCCAGGGCGAGGAGCTGGCGCCGGCGCGCGAGAAGGCGCTGATGCTGGGCGTGAAGCCCGAGAACATCTTCATCGAGGACCTGCGCGAGGAATTCGTCCGCGACTACGTCTTCCCGATGTTCCGGGCCAATGCGCTCTATGAAGGGGTCTATCTGCTGGGCACCTCGATCGCCCGGCCGCTGATCGCCAAGACCCAGATCGACATCGCCCGCAGGGTCGGCGCCGATGCGGTCTCCCACGGCTCGACCGGCAAGGGCAACGACCAGGTCCGCTACGAGGTGGCCTACTATGCGCTGGAGCCGGATATCCATGTGATCGCGCCGTGGCGCGAATGGAGCTTCGCCAGCCGCGAGGCCTTGCTCGACTATGCCGAAAAGCACCAGATCCCCATCGCCAAGGACAAGCGCGGCGAGGCGCCGTTCAGCGTCGACGCCAACCTGTTGCACTCCTCGTCCGAGGGCAAGGTGCTGGAGGACCCCGCGGTCGAGGCGCCGGAGTTCGTCTATCAGCGGACCATCGCGCCAGAGGACGCGCCGGACAAACCCTGCGTCTTCACCATGGACTTCGAAGGCGGCGACCCTGTCGCCATCGACGAAGAACGCCTGTCGCCCGCGGCCCTGCTCACCAAGCTCAACCAGCTGGGCCACGACAACGGCGTCGGGCGGCTGGATCTGGTGGAGAACCGCTTCGTCGGCATGAAGTCGCGCGGGGTCTATGAGACGCCGGGCGGGACCATCCTTCTGGCGGCGCACCGGGGGATCGAGTCGATCACCCTGGACGGCGGGGCCATGCACCTGAAGGACGAGCTCATGCCGCGCTACGCCAGCCTGATCTATAACGGCTTCTGGTTCGCGCCCGAGCGCTACATGCTGCAGGCCCTGATCGACAAGAGTCAGGAACAGGTCACCGGCCGCGTTCGGATCAAGCTCTACAAGGGCAATGTCACGGTGATCGGGCGCGAAAGCCCCTATTCGCTGTACGACCAGGACCTGGTCACCTTCGAGGAAGGCAAGGTCGCCTACGACCACCGCGACGCCGCCGGCTTCATCAAGCTGAACGCCCTGCGCCTGCGCGTGGCCGCGAAGCGGGACCGGCGCTCGAAGGGCGGCGTCAAGATCTAGCGGCGCCTCACAATCATCGGCAGTCCGCCCAGCGGGCGCATGGTGACCCGGTGCAGCAATTCGACCTGGTGGCCCGGCGCCAGCGCCAGCCGATAGCGTTGGGCCAGCACGCTGAGGATGATGAGAAGCTCGGTCGTGGCCAGGCTGGCTCCGATGCAGACCCGGGGCCCGGCTCCAAAGGGGATATAGGCGAACCGGGGCCGGCCTTCCGAAGCGGTCTTGGAAAATCGCTCCGGATCGAACCGTTCCGGACGGCCCCAGACGCGTCGATGTCGATGCGTCACCCAAGGGGCCACGACTACATAGCCGCCCTTGGGTATGGTCACGCCGCAAACCTCGTCGGCTTTCAACGCGACCCGAGTGGATATCCCCGGCGCCGGCGGATAAAGGCGCATGGCCTCCTCGATCACCATTCTGGTGTAGACCAGTTTGGGCAAATCCTCGCTGGTCGGCGCTCGCCCGCCCAGCACGGCGTCGAGCTCGGCGTGCAGCTTGGCCTCCGCCCAGGAATGTTGGGATAGCAGATACCAGATCCAAGCCATTGCGGCCGCTGTGGTTTCGTGGCCGGCCACGAAGATGGTCAGGACCTGATCACGCACCTCCTGGGCAGTCATGCCGATGCCCGTCTCCGCGTCCCGCGCGGCGATCAGCTTGGTCAGCAAATCATCGCCGCCGCCGGTTCGCTCGCGTTCAGCAATCAGGCGCGCCATGGCCGTATCCAGCTCGGCGAAAACCACCCCAATCCGCCGTCGCAGCGCATAAGCCCGCAGTTTGTCGATCACGGGGATGAAGTCACCGAGGCCGGGGCGCAGCGTCGCCGAGGCCCCCGCCACCGAGCGCTCCATAACGGCCGCGAGACTGGCGCCGTCGACCGAGAACATGGTCCGGGCGATGATCCTGAGCGTCAGATTGGTCATGTCCCGCGCGATGTCGATCGGCTCGGCGGCCGGCGCTCGGTCCCATTGGGCCTGGAGAGCATTGGTCTCCTCGGCCATGCCGGGAACATAGGCGGCGACGCTGGCAGGGGAAAAGGACGGCGCCATGGCCCGCCGATGGGCGCGCCAGACCTCCCCGTCACTGGAAAGCAGGCCATCGCCGAACACCGCCGAAAAGAACCGGCGCTCCAGCGCGGTCTTGGGATAGTTGGCCACGTTGTCCAGCATCACCCGCTTCACGCCCTCGGGGTCGGCGACGACGTGAAAGGCGCCGACCGGCGAGGTCTGGCGAATGACCGGCTCTTCGTAAGCCGCGGCAATGATGGTCGGCATCGGGTTTTGCCGATCGTCGGGACGGGTCAGGCTCCAGCGCGAACGCTGGGGCGGAGGGGCTGATCCGGCCAGTTTCGGGGTGTCGATGTCGGCGGTTCCAGCCATTCGTTCCTCCCGTACATTCATTTAACGTTGTTAAATAACGTACCCGGTCTTGTTGACTTTACAACGTTAAATGAATGTCGGACCTATTGGCATGGCCAAGCCCCCCCGTCCGAACCTCAGTCTGCCTATGGTTCTGGAAGCCGCGGCCAGGGTTTTGGGACGCGAAGGCTGTGACGGCCTGACCATGCGCGCGGTGGCGGCCGAGCTAGGAGTGCAGGCTCCGGCGCTCTATTGGTACGTGAAGGACAAGCAGGCGCTGGAGCTTGCCTTGTACGACCATCTGATGTCCGACCTCGTGTTCGCGCCCCAAGGGGCCGACTGGCGCGAAGACGTCCGGTGCATGGCCCAGAACCTGCGTCGGCATTTCCTTTCGCGCCGGGATGTCGCGCGCCTGCTGCCCGCCGGTTTCTTTTTCGCGCCCCGCTCGATGACACTGCTGGATGTGGCCCTGGGCGTGCTGCTGGACGCGGGCCTGTCGCCGCGGGACGCCGGTTACGCCTTCGTCACGGCGTTCGCCTTTGTGGTCAACTGGTCGCTGGGCGAGGCGCAAGTGCGCGAGCGTCCGCCCGGCCAGCTGCCTGGGCTGGATGTGGACGCCAAGGCCATGATCGCGTCCGGCGCCTTTCCGAACTTCGCCGCCGCCTCGGCAAGCTTCACGGAACCGGGGGACCTCGACGAGCAGTTCCTGTTTGGGCTGAACGCGCTGATCGCCGGTTTTGAGCAGCTGATCCCGACAGGCTAGAACCTTTTGAACTGTAGCGTGACGGCCGCTTTGACCAGCTTCCGCTTAAACCGACCACGCTCTAATTGGTCCCGGCGATCGACGGATAGGGCGCCGCAGTGTCGTGTCGGATCAGGCCGTGGGTCGAGGCGGCGATGCCGACGATGATGATCTGGACCGCCATGGCGCAGAGGATCAGGCCCAGGACGCGGATGACTATGGTCATGCCGATGCGGCCGAACACGCGCGAGATCAATCCGGTCATCCAGAAACACACGACGATCGAAAAGGCGATCGCGGCGATCACGCCGAGGCCGGCGCCGAACCCTTCCCAGCCGAACCGCTTGGTTTCGCTGGCGTAGATGACCGCCGTCGAGATCGCGCCGGGGCCTATCAGCAGGGGCATGGCGAAGGGGACCACCAGGCGCGCGAACCCCTGGCGGGCATAGACCCGCGTGGACATCGCCTCGGTCTCTCCAGATTCCGCGGCCATGGCGGCGAAGAAGTCCCCCCGGGCCATGTCGAGGCCGAGCAGGAACAGCAGGATGCCGCCGGCGATCCGGAACGCGGGCAGGGAGACGCCGAAAAACTGCAGCAGGGCCAGCCCGCTGACGAAGAAAAAACCTAGAAACCCGAATGAAAACAGACTGATGTAGACGGCCAGCGCGCGTCGACCGGCGGCCGTGGCGCCGACCGTGGCGGCGGCGAACAGCGCCACGTTGCCGATCGGGTCGATCAGGGCGAACAGGGCGACGAAGAAGTTGACGGACAGCTCAGTCAGGCTCATTTTGCGTTCTTAGCTCAAATCACCGCGTTTTGCGCCGCCCGGCGTGGGCTTTTGCACGCACTCGTTCCAGGAAGCCGCCATGCCCGCCGCCGCGACGCTCATCCAAGACGACACCGCCGCGCAGATCGCCGCCGATCCGCGCCTGATCATCCCGCTGGACCTGCCCACGCGGGGGGAGGCGGAAGCCATGGTCGAGCGGTTGGGCGATGCGATCAGCTTCTACAAGATCGGCCTGCAACTGCTGGCCGGCGACGGCATGGGTCTGGCCAGGGACCTGAAGGCCGCCGGTCGCCAGGTCTTCCTCGACTGGAAGCTGCACGATATCGGCGCGACGGTGGAAAAAGCGACGGCGGCGATCGTCGCCACGGGGTCATGCGATCTGCTGACGGTCCATGCCGAGCCGCAGGTGCTGGCGGCGGCGGTGCGCGGCCGGGCGGGGGCGAGCGGCGCCAAGATCCTCGGCGTGACCGTGCTGACCAGCCTGTCGGAGGTCGACCTGAAGGCCATCGGCTACGACAAGGGCGTCCTCGCGCTGGTCGAGCAGCGCATTCGCCAAGTGGTGGACGCGGGCGCCGATGGCGTGGTGGTCAGCCCGAACGAGGCGGCGCTGGCCCGGCGGATCGGCGGGCCAGGCTTCCTGGTGGTGACGCCGGGCGTGCGGCCGGCCTGGGCCGGCGCGGACGATCAGGCCCGCGCGGCGACTCCCGCCGAGGCCCTGGCCGCAGGAGCCAGCCATCTGGTGTGCGGCCGGCCGGTCACCGCGGCCGCCGACCCGCGCGTGGCCGCCCTGACGATCGCCCGTGAGATGAGCGGGTTCTGAGAAACCTACTTACAGCCGCATCCGCTGCTGTGGCCCGTCTTGTGCGTGCGACCCATTCCCATGCCGTGGTTATGGTTGTGGACGGCTATCGCCAGCGACACTGACGTCCGGGCGCTGGCGGAGGCGCTCGCATTGGCGCTGGCGTTGGCGAAGCCTTCGTCGGAGACGAAACCGCCGCCGCCTCCACCACCGCCGTAATCGACGATGCCCGGACCGACGCCGCCGTCGCTGATGAAGAAGCTGTCGGGCAGGCGCTCCTCGACCCACACCACCCGATCCTCGTCGCGATAACGCGGGCGCTGGGCATAGGGGCAATGTTCGCCCAAGCGTTCATGCGCCGCGACGCAGGCGTCGGCATAGCGGTCCGCCTCATAGGATCGTCCATAGGCCGAGGCGCGCTCGTCCTCGTAGACCCGCTCAAACGTCCAGGAGGAGCCTTCCCGAGAAACGCGGCCGCCGCGATAGGAATCTTCGTCCGAGCCGCACCGGTGGCCGGCTACGCGATATTGAACCGCGCAGGGATCGACCTGCTCGACATCGCCCGCCTGTTCGTCAGCGTTGATCCGCGACCCGATGTCGCGACGCTCGTATTCGGAGCGCGACCGGGACGACTGAGCTTCCCAACGGCTGTCGCCATAGGAGTCGCCCGCCCGGCCATAGTCATAGCCCTCGGGAGCGATGCTGGACTGATAGCCGTATTCGCCGGCTCCTCCGTCCGTCGGACCATAGCGGTCGCCCGCCCAGGCGGCCGACGCCGCCAGGGCCGCGACGGCGAGCGTGGAAGAGACCAGCAGCGTCAGGCGTTGAATGGACCGCGTCATGACGCAAGCTCCGCGAATTTCACAATGGTTAACAATAGGTTACGCCGTCGCGCAAACCATCGCCAGCCTCTGCTCGCGTCAGGCGAACTTTAACCTTGGTGTTTCGGGTTTTGGGGCGCTTCCGGGCGGCGAACCGGTTCCCACTTCGCCTGAAAGCGCCCTAGAAATCTACCGCCAGGCCCTTACGTTCCCAATCTCCATACCGGGTCGGTTCGGGACCGGCCGGGCCGTTCAGTTCCGGGGCGGGCGGCGCCGCGGCGGCCTGGGCGCGGCGGCGCTCGGCCGCCTCTTCCAAGGCGCGTCGGGCCTGCGGCGTCAGCGGTTTGCCCGGCGCGGCGTTTTCCGGAAGCGGCTCATCCATAGACCCGTTTTAAGGCGCCGGCCTGTCGGGCGCCAGCACGAGGCGCGGCGCCGGGCCGCACGAAATCATGAGATGAGACTTGAACCGTCGGCGCTGGCGGTGCACGGCGAGGGCATGTCAGTTGAAATTCCCGTCGAGCCCGTGGACGGTCTGTCGGCCCGCGAGGCCGCTTTGGCGCTGGTCGCGGCGGCCCTGGACCATCGCGGCGGCCTGGAAGAGGCCATGGACCGCGCGCCGTTCGATCGCCTGGAGCTTCGTGACCGAGCCCTGGCCCGGATGATCGCCATGACCCTGTTGCGCCGGCTGGGCGCGATCGATCGGCTGCTCATACCACGCCTGAAAAAGCCGCCGCCGGAGCCGGTGATGATGCTGCTGCGGCTGGGGGTGGTTCAGGCCTTCTATCTGGATACCCCCAGCTTCGCCGCCGTCGACACCACGGTGCGGCTGGCCGGGCGCGACAAGGCCACTCAGCCCTTCAAGGGCTTGATCAATGCGGTTCTGCGCGGCCTGTTGCGCGGGCCGGTCCTGGCGGAGGACGATCCGGAGACCCTGGCGCCGGGCTGGATCTTCTCGCGCTGGGTCGCCGCGTATGGCGACTCCGCCGCGCGGGACATCGCCGCCCAGATCGCGCGGGAGCCGGCGACCGACCTGACCCTGCGCGATCCCGCCGACGCGGCTGAGCTGGCCTCGGCGCTGGAAGCGGAGGTGCTGCCCGGCGGGTCACTGCGGGTCGCCCATCGCGGAGATGTCGCCGGCTGGGTCGGCTATGGCGAGGGTCGCTGGTGGGTCCAGGACGCCGCCGCCGCGGTTCCGGCGCGGCTGCTTGCGCCCAAGGCGGGCGAGACGGTTCTGGATATCTGCGCCGCGCCGGGCGGCAAGACCTTGCAGCTGGCCGCCACCGGAGCGCGCGTCACCGCGGTGGATCGGTCCGGCCCGAGGCTGCGGCGACTGACCCAGGCGTTGGAGCGGACCGGCCTGACCGCCGAAATCGTCACCGCGGACATCGCCAAATGGGCGGATTCGCGCCTGTTCGACGCCGTCCTGATCGACGCACCCTGTTCGGCGACCGGCACCTTTCGCCGCCATCCCGACGTGCTTTGGGGGTCGCGGCCCGGCGACATCGGCAAGTTGGCGGGGGTTCAGTCGCGGCTGCTGGAAGCCGCCGCGGCGCGGGTCGAGCCTGGCGGTCGACTGGTCTATTGCGTCTGCTCGCTGGAGCCGGAGGAGGGCGAGGCCCAGATCGAGGCTTTCCTCAAACATCACCTGGAATTTCGGTTGTCGCCGATCGCGCCCGGAGAGGGCGGGGCGCCGGAGGCGTCGGCCACTTCGGCGGGACTGCTGCGCATTCTGCCGCACCAGCGCGAGGGCGGGATGGACGGATTCTTCGCGGCGCGGCTGGTCCGGGCAGACTGAAGCTCAGACCTTATGGCGGCGTTTCAGGGCGACATAGAGCGCGCCCTGGCCCCCGTGGCGGCGATGGGCCTCGGAGACGCCGGCCACCAGATCACGCAGGCCCGGCGCGGCCAGCCATTCCGGCGTCATGCGGCGCAGCACCCCGTCGCCGCGCGAGCCCTTGCCGGTGATGACCAGAACCGCACGCCAGCCCTCGTCGCGCGCCCGGCTGAGGAAGTCCGTCAGCCTGGCGCGGGCCTGATCCTGGTCCAGGCCATGCAAATCCAGGCGCGGCCCCATCGGATCGCGCTCACGGGTCAGTCGGCGCATGCGACCGGGCTCGATCGTCTCGGGCGGCGCTTGCCGACGGACGCGCGCCCTGGCTGCGCCAGGTTTGGGCGTCCCGTGTTTTGCTGGGCCGTGTTTTGCTGGCCCGTGTTTTGGCGCGCCTGAGCTAGTCGCCGACGGATGCGGCGCGGGGGCCAACGCCGCGGGCGGCTCGGCGGCGGGCGGCGGAGCATGACGGCCGGGCGCCGGGTGAACCGTCGCGGCGATCCGCGCCCATAGGTTCAGCTCTTCCGGCCGCAGAGACCGCTTCATGGCGTCGGGGCGGGGATCGGCGCCAGCCGATAAAGCGTCAGGACGTGGCGGATTCGGCCCGCCTCGCGGCCCGCGCCGGGCCCGCTGCCGGCATAGAGGTCGGCCCGTACCGCGCCCTTGATCGCTCCGCCGGAGTCAAGCGCCACCGCCAGGCGCTGATAGACCGGAAACGCGCCGCTGAGCACCGGCGCCCGCGCATCGATCCAGTAGAGGCCGCCCATGGCGTACTGCGCCGGATCGACCGCCAGGGCGCGGCCGGGGATCAGGTTGACCCCGGCCGCGCCGGCCGGCTCGCGGCCGTCATCCGGCTCGAGGTTGAAGAAAATATAGCGCGGGTTTTGCCGCATCACCTCGTCGGCTTCCGGGCCCCGGTGTTCCGCCAGCCAGGCCATGATGGCGTCCCCGGAGGTATTGTTATCCGCCAGCAAACCGCGATCGCGCAGTATGCGGGCGATCGGGATAAAGGGCTTGCCGTTGCTGGCGCTGAACACCGCCTTCATTCGCCGGCCGTCCGGCAGGACGAGCACGCCGGAACCCTGAATCTGCAGAAAAAACAACTCCTCCGGTTTCATCCAGGCAAGGACATGGTCCGGCGGCGCGGTCTCGATCTCGGCACGGTCGGGATAGGTCGTCGGGCCGCTGTCGGTTGTGGGGTCCGGCAGTTTGCGGCCGGCGATGGCGGCGTCCAGCATGTCCTGCGCGGAGGCCGAATCCGTCGGCTTCGCCAGGACCGGCGCGATGAAGGGGTCCTCCCGGCTTTCGCGCGCCTCATAGCACGGCGCGAAATAGGCCGTCAGCAGACCCCGGTCTCCCACCCGTTCGGCGCGGAAGTTGGCTTCCAGGAAATGCCGCGCGTGGGTCTCGTCGAGCGGCCCCAGAGAGCGAGCGCGGGCGCAAACGGCCCGCAGATCCGCGTCTCTCGACACGCCGCAGCCGGCGACAAAGGCCCTTAACGCGGCCGCATGGTCCTCGGCGTTCCATCCCGGCAAATCGGCAAAGCTCGGCGCACCTTCGGCCTGGGACGGGGCGGTCACGCGCGCCGACGGGGCGGGCAAAACGGATGGAACACGCGCGGACGGAGCGGTCCGCGTCACGACGGCAGGAGTCGCACAGGCATAAAGCGACAAAGCGGCCAGGGGCGCGCCCGCGACGCGAAACCAGTTCACGTACAGAGCCTTTTGGCTTCAGATGGAATCATCCGGAGCGTTGAAAAAGGCTCTAAATATTTGATTCCAAAGCGTGACGGCCGCTTTAACCGGCTCCTACTTAAAGCTGTCACGCTCTAGGCCTCCGCGGCGTCGACCCGCACCAGCGTCCAATTGGGATCTCGATTGGAGAACCGCCGTTCGAAGGTCCAGACCTCGGCCGTGCGCTTGTCGTCCACGGCTTCGCCCTCCGGGCCTTTCGAGCGGCTGCGGAACTCGGCCAGAAAGCGCACGCGTGCGCGGGCGACGTCGCCATCGGCCTCGGCGCTTTCCAGATCGGCGCGCGGCGCCTGTCTGAACTCGACGGTCTCGGTTCGCCCTTCGACTTCGCGCGCCGAGATGGCCTTTTCGAAGCTGGTGAAGATCGACGGCGCGACCAGACGGCGCAGGGTTTCGCGATCGGATGAGGCGAAGGCGCTTACGATCATTTCGTAGGCGGACCGGGCGCCCTGGAGGAAGCGCGCTGGGTCGAAGCTCGGATCGCGCGTTCGCAGAGCGGCCAGGCCGGAGGCGGACGTGATCACGCCCTCCGCCTCGCGCTGGCGCCCATCGACATCCTCCGAGCGGCCAGCCACTGGCAGGGGCGCGGCGTCCTCGGGCTGGCGACCCACGCGGCGCCCAAGCACGGCGTAGAGCTGATAGAGCACTACGGCTGCCAGGGCGGCGAAAATCAGAAGTTCCAGGAGTTCCACTCAGTCACCGCTGTTGTTGGACGTGGCGAGTCGCCAGTCCGAGTAATTTGGGCCCGGGCCTGCCCCGCACCCAATATACTCCCACTGGCGGCGGGGGCGATACGGGATTCATTAAAGGCCCATATCGCTGACAAAGCCTTGACGCCAGAACGCTTGCTGCGCGCCCGCGTTGCGTGGCGCCGCTCCGCATGATAGCAGCGCCGCTTTCTGGCTCCAAGGCGCGGCGGACACAGAACCCGTTTTCGCTCGCCGTCACCACGGGACATTCGCCGCTCATGACCGACACTGACACCCAAGGCGCACCAGGGGCCACCAATGGCGGAGCGGCCGTCGATACCGGGCCCGGCATTCGCATTCTGGCCCAGTTCGTCCGCGATCTATCGTTCGAGAACCCCCGCGCGCCGGAGTCCCTGCGCCAGGGCGCGGCGCAGCCGCAGATCGACCTCAATGTCGAGATGAACGCCAGGGTCCGGACGGACGGCCTGTTCGAGGTGGACCTGAAACTGTCGGCGACCGCGCACAGCGAAGGGCAGCCCAATTTCCAGGTGGAGCTGCTCTATGGCGGGCTGTTCCAGATTACCGGCGTTTCGGAAGCCGATCTGGAACCGGTGCTGCTGATCGAGTGCCCGCGCTTCCTGTTCCCGTTCGCGCGGCGGGTAATCGCCGACGTGACGTCGGACGGCGGGTTTCCGCCCTTCATGCTGGACCCGATCGATTTCGCGGCGGTCTATGCGGCGCGGCGCGCGCAGATGGCCGCCCAACCGGTAGGGCAAGCCTAAAGCAGGTTCCCGCTTTCGAACACCCTAAGTGGGCCCCTTCAGGACGCCTCCGCGTCCAACTCACCCCAGAGGGCCTTGTCCTTCAAGGCCCGGCGGATGAACGCGGCGTGGGCGGCGCGTTCCAGGTCGGTGGAGCGCGGCGCGAGGGGGCGTGGACGCGGTCCGTAGGCGGTTCGGCTGGCGGTCACCGAGGCGGAGACCGCGGCGATCTTGGGGGTCAGGTCCAGGCCCCGTTCCTTGCCGCCGCGCAGCTCCAGGTAGACCGCGGCCAGCAGTTGGGCGTCGATCAAGGCGCCGTGCTTTTCCCGGTCGGCCAGCGATATCTTGTAGCGTTTGCAAAGCGCATCCAGGGAATTGTACATCCCCGGAAAGCGCTTCTGGGCCATGGACAGGGTGTCGATCCACCGCTCTTCGCCCAGCGCCCCGCGCCCCGCCCGTTCCAGTTCGCTGTTGATGAAGCCCCGGTCAAAGGCGGCGTTGTGGGCGATCAACGCCGCATCGCCGACAAAGCCCAGGAAAGCGTCGCAGACATCCGCCTCATGAAATCGAGGCTTGTCGGTCAGGAAGCTCAGCGAGATGCCGTGGACCCGCTCCGCGTCGGGATCGATCGGGCGATCAGGGTGAACATAGCGGTGGAAGGTGCGGCCCGTGGGCAAAAAGTCGTCCAGCTCGACGCAGGCGACTTCGATCAGCCGATGCCCGGTGCGGGGGTCAAGCCCGGTGGTTTCGGTATCCAGAACGATCTCGCGCATGGCCTATCTGTGCGTTGGTTCGTGGCCGGCTTCAAGCATGCGCGTCGCCTGTTCCCGAGCCTTTTCGCTTCAGATGGAGTCATCTGAAGCGCTGAAAAAGGCTCTGACTCTTCAACTTTAGAGCGCGACGGCCGGTTTAACCGGCTTCCACTTAAACCTGTCGCGCTCTAAGTGTCGAAATGACACACCGCACCTGCTCGCGGGCCGGTTCGAGCCCCTGGCTGGTGTCGATCACGAAATGCGCCCGCGCGCGCTTTTCGGTGTCATACATCTGCTTGGCCAGCACGGCGTCCAGCCGTTCGGCGCCCCAGCCTGGGCGGGCCAGCACGCGCTCGCGCTGAAGGGCCTCCGGCGCCGAGACCACCACGATCGCATCCACGCGCTTTTCGCCGCCGGTTTCGAACAGCAGCGGTATGTCGAGCACGACCATGTCGGCGCCGCTGGCCTCAGCCTGCTCGAAAAACGCCGCCCGGCTGGCGCCCAGCAGCGGATGGACAATGGATTCCAGGCGCTTGATCGCCGCCGGCTCGCCGAGGACCCGGGCGCCCAGTTCGCCCCGGTCGACGGCGCCGTTCTTCACCACGCCGGGAAAGGCTTCCTCGATCGGCGCCACCGCCGCGCCGCCGGGTCCTTGCAGGATGTGAACCTGGGCGTCGGCGTCATAGACCGGCACGCCCTCGTCGGCGAACATCGCAGCCGTGGTCGATTTGCCCATGCCGATCGAGCCGGTCAATCCGATGACGATCATGCGGGGTATCCCATCGCGGTCAGCGCCAGCATGCGCGCATCGACGCTAGCGGGGGGCGGCTGGCCGAAAAAAGCCTCGAAGGACGGCTCGGCCTGGCGGATCAGCATTTCCAGGCCGTCGACGATCATCCGCCCGCTCGCCCGGGCGCGGATCAGCAACGGCGTGAGCAGCGGCCGATAGACCATGTCCATGACCACCGCCTCTTGCGGCAGGCCGGCGAGGTCCAGCTCCAGCGGCGCCCCGCCCTCCAGACCCAAGGCAGTGGCGTTGACCAGCGCCCCGGCGCCGGCCATGGCCGAGCTCACCTCATCCCAGCCGAACACCTTGATCTGGGCGCCCAAGGCCTCGGCGATGGCGACCGCCTTGGCCCGCGTGCGGTTGACCAGTCGCACCTGCGGCGCCCCCGCCGCGACGAACGCCGCCGCCGCGCCCCGCGCCGCGCCGCCCGCGCCCAGAATCACGACCGGCGCATCGGCGGGCCGCAAGGCCGGCGCCTGGACGGCGAACGCGGCGAGCAGGCCGTGGCCGTCGGTATTGTCCGCCAGGACCCGGCCATCCTCGGCGAAAACCAGCAGGTTGGCGGCGCCAGCGGCGGCGGCGCGGTCGCTGACCTGATCCGCCAGGGCCAGGGCCTGTTCCTTGTAGGGGAGCGTGACATTCAGTCCGCGCACGGCGCCCCCGCGAAGCCCTTCGATCAATGCGGCGAGCCGGTCCGGCGCCGGAGACATCGCGACATAGACGCCGTCGACGCCGGCCGCGGCCAGCCAGGCGTTGTGGATGATGGGGCTGAGGGAATGCCGCACGGGCCGTCCGATGACCCCTGCCACGGCGGTCGCTCCGGTAATGGTGCTGGTCACGCCGCGATCACGCCTTCGCGGCGGAGCAGATTCAGCAGTCCCAGCATAGGCAGCCCCAGGATGGTGAAATAGTCGCCCTCAATCTTCTCGAACAGCTGCAGACCTTCGCCCTCCAGCTGATAGCAGCCGACGCTGGACAGAGCCGCATCGCCGTTGCGCGCCAGATAGGCGCTCAGAAATCCGTCGCTGAAATCGCGCATGACCAGGCTCGCGCTTTGGGTCTCGCGCCAGATCACGACGCCGTCCCGGGCGACGGCGACGCCGGAGTGGAGCTGGTGCTCGCGTCCGCGCAGACGCTCCAGCCGATGCCGGGCCTCCTCGAGGCTGGTCACCTTGTCGAACAGCGAACCGTCCAGATCCAGGGTCTGATCAGCGCCAATGATCAGGCCGGGACGGCGGGTGGAGACGACCAGAGCCTTGGTCTCCGCCAGGGCCTGGGCGATGTCGCGCGGATCGGCGTCATCGGCCAGCAGGCGCGCCTTCGCGGCATCCTCGTCGACGTCGGAACCCACGGTGTCGAACACTAGGCCGGCGGCGGCCAGAAGCTGGGCGCGCGCGGCGCTTTTGGAAGCCAGCGTGAGGTCGGTCACGCCAGGATCTCCACCTGGCCGCCGCCGGCGGTCAAGACGTTGATCACCGCCGCCGCGGTCTCCTCGACCGACCGGCGGGTCACGTCGATCACCGGCCAGCCGTACTTCTCGAACATGCGCCGCGCCCTGACGATCTCGTTGCGGACCGATTCCAGCTCGATATAGGCGCTTTCGCGCTCCTCCCGCAGGTTCAAAAGGCGATTACGCCTTATCTGGATCAGCCGGTCGGGCGAGACGGTCAGGCCGACGACGACAGCGCGCTTCAGGGTGAAGAGCTGCGCCGGTGGCTCGCCGCCTGGCACCAGCGGAACGTTGGCGGCGCGGATGCCACGATGGGCCAGATAGATCGAGGTTGGGGTCTTGGAGGTCCGGCTGACCCCGACCAGCACCACGTCCGCGGCCTCCAGGTCCTGGGTCCCCTGGCCGTCATCGTGGCCAATCGCGTAGCTGAGCGCGTCCATGCGGTTGAAATAGTCGTTGTCGAGCGCGTGCTGCGCGCCGACCCGGGTCGAGAGCGAGGCGCCCAGATAGCGGGCGAGGGCGGCCACCAGCGGATCCAGCGCGGCGACGCAGGTCAGGTCGAGATCGCGACAGCCTTGCTCCAACGCCGCGCGCAAACCCTTGTCGACGATGGTGTGCAGCACCACGCCTGGCGCGCCTTCGATCTCATGCAGCACCCGCTCCAACTGACGCTGAGAGCGGACCAGGGAATAGATGTGCTCGATGGGCAGCACATTGTCGAAGCGCGCGCATACCGCCTTGGCCATGGCGTTCAGGGTCTCGCCAGTGGAGTCCGAAACCAGATGGACATGGAAATATGTGGCGAAGCGCGAGGAGGTCATCGCCGGTCCGATCCTTCTGATACCTGTTAAGCGATCGTTAACTTTGCCTTAACCACTGTGGGTCAAAGCGGTGATGCAAAGGGGAGAAAAGCCGCTCGGCGCCGGTTTGCCAAGACCGCGGGGGAAAAGACCCGAGTTGAGCCCCTGCCCATCCCCATCAAGCGTGATCTGAACGATAGCGAGTCACAGGGCGGGGACCAGCGCCGCCGGTCGCCTCTCCGCACGCTTAAGCGCGCCGATCGCATTAAGAATCCATTAACTTTTATCGGGGGTTGCCGCTTATCCCCATAGTTCACAGGTGATGAGCCCACAAAACCATGCCTGTCGATCAGGCGGGGACGAACGGTGAAGCTTCAGCGGAAAGTTTGGTTTTCCCCACAATTCGCCCCTCCAGACTCCTTCCTCCATTCGATTCTTAAATCTTCATTAAGGAAGAAGGGTTCCAGCGGGCTTGAGGATCGGCTTTCGAAGGGATTTAAGGACGAGCATGGATACGCCCGAAATTCCCACCGAACCCTTAATGCTGCGTGCGCTGAGGCATGAGGTCTCGCCTCGTCCTCCGATCTGGCTCATGCGCCAGGCCGGCCGATCACTGCCAGAGTACCGCGCGCTGCGGACCAGGGCGCAGGACTTTATCTCGTTCTGCCATGACCCCGAGATGGCGGCCGAAGCGACCCTGCAGCCCATGCGTCGGTACGCCTTGGACGCTGCGATCGTTTTCGCCGATATCCTGCTGATCCCCAGAGCGTTGGGCCAGAAGGTCTGGTTTGAAGCCGGCGAGGGGCCGAAGCTGGGCGAGCTCCCGCCTATCGAGAGCATGAGGGAGCAGATCGAGGCCTCGACCGAACGGCTTAGCGCGATTGGCGAGACCTTGCGCCGGGTTCGCGCCGCGCTGGAGCCTGAGCGTGTCTTGATCGGTTTCGCTGGCGGCCCCTGGACCGTGGCGACCTACATGATCGAGGGGCGATCGAGCGATCGCAGCGGCGCTAGAACCTTTGCGTACCAGCAGCCCGAGGTGCTGGACGAACTCATCGACGTGCTGGTCGAGGCCACGATACGCTATCTGATCATGCAGGTCTCCGCGGGAGCCCAGGTGCTCCAGCTCTTCGAATCCTGGTCGGAAAACCTGCCTGAAGATATCTTCGAGCGACTGGTGGTGGGTCCCCATGCACGGATCGTCTCTGGCCTGCGCGAGGCGGGTGTCACGGCGCCGGTGATCGGCTTTCCGCGCGGCGGCAGCAGCCTGGCCGACGGTTACGGCGAACGCGCCGGGGTGGACGCGGTGGGCCTGGACGTCCAGGCGTCCAAGGCGCTCGGGCTTCGCCTGCAGCAGCGAATGGCGATCCAGGGCGCGCTGGATCCGCTGTTGTTGCGCGCCGGCGGCGACGCGCTCGATCGGCGCGTGGACCAGCTGCTGGAACAGTGGGGCGGGGGCGCCTACATCTTCAACCTTGGACATGGCGTGCTTCCGGACACGCCGATCGCGCATATCGAGCAGGTGGTGAACCGGGTGACCGCCTGGCGGGCAGGATAAGATGGGCAATCCCTCGCGGCGTCTGGCCGTCGTCCTGTTCAATCTGGGCGGACCGGACGGACCTGAAGCCGTCAGGCCGTTTCTGTTCAACCTATTCTGGGACCCCGCCATCATTGGCTTGCCGGCTGTGCTGCGGTGGCCGCTGGCCGCGCTGATCGCGGGTTTGCGGGCGAAATCGGCGAGGGCCAACTACGCGATCATGGGCGGTGGTTCTCCGCTGTTGCCGGAAACCGAGGCCCAAGCCGAAGCCCTGACGAAAGCGCTGGGTGAAATCCTGCCGCAGATCGAGACCCGGGCGTTCATCGCGATGCGCTACTGGGAGCCGTTCGCCCGGGACACGGCGCGGGATGTGGCGGCGTTCGAGCCCGACGAAATCATATTGGCGCCGCTCTATCCGCAATATTCGACCACCACCACCGCCTCGTCGGTGAAGCAATGGAAGGAAGTCTATCGCGGGTCCGGCCAAACTCGCGCCATCTGCTGTTATCCCACCGAGGCAGGGCTGGTGGAGGCTCATGCGGCCCAGATCGAAGCGGCCTGGGCGAAGGCGGGCCGCCCGTCGGGCGTGCGGCTGCTATTCTCCGCCCATGGCGTGCCCGAACAGGTGGTCCAGCGCGGCGATCCTTACCAGAGTCAGATCGAAGCGACCGCGGCTGCTGTGGCCGCGCGGCTGGGTCCTGGCTGGGCGGACTGGCGCATCTGCTATCAAAGCCGTGTCGGGCCGATGAAGTGGCTGGCGCCGACGACCCTGGAGGCGATCGGAGAAGCGGTGAGGGACAGGGTAGGTGTGGTGATCACGCCGATCGCCTTCGTCTCGGAGCATGTCGAGACCCTGGTCGAGCTCGATCACGACTATGGCGGCCAGGCCGCGGCCATGGGATGTTCTATCTATATCCGCGCGCCGGCGTTGGGGGTGCAGACGGCCTTCATCGCCGGATTGGCCGGGCAGATCGCCGGCGCCCTCGATCGACCCGTGGGCGTTCATCCGGGGTCGGATTTCGTCTGCGCGGCGAAGTGGGATAAGTGCCCTGTGCGAAACAGGGCGGCGGCGTGAGCGAATACTTCAATCTGCTGCGTGGGCTGCACATCATCGCGGTGATCGCCTGGATGTCGGGCCTGCTCTATTTGCCGCGGTTGTTCGCCTATCACACCCGGGCCGAACCGGGTTCCGAGATGGACGAGACCTTCAAGACCATGGAGGTGAAACTGCTAAGGATCATCATCAATCCGGCGATGATCATGGTCGTGCTGTTCGGCGGATCCCTGGTCTGGGTTGATCTGAGCCGGCTTGGTCCCCATTTCTGGCTCAGTCCGTGGGCGCTGACCAAAATCGTCGGCGTGGTGTTCCTGTTCAGTTGGCACGGCTTCTTGGCCGGCGCACGACGGGCCTTCGCGGAGAACAGGAACCGGCGCTCCGAGCGGTTCTGGCGGATGACCAACGAGTTGCCGTTCCTGGCGGCGGTGGTCATTGTACTGGCGGTCACGACGAAGTTTGGCGCCTGATCGAATCCGCCGCAGCGCTTGACCAAATCGCCCGCATGTGGTTCCGCTTGAATAAGCGTGGTACAGCCACGTTCCCACCCCTCAATCGGACCCGCGTCCCTCGTCGGCGCCCTGCTGGTTCGATCTCCCACCTCGCGCCGCCGTCACCGGATCCCGGCGCAACCCTGAAAGCTTTTTAAAAGCTCCTCACGGAGCGAGCCGACCGCGTGTGCGGTCCAACCCAGAAGTTCAATATGTCAGACGAAACCGTCATCCAAACCCAACCCGACCCCGCCGATGCGGCGGCCGGTTTCTCCGCCGAGCTTAACGGCGATCAGAGCGACGCCGCTGAAGAGGGCCCCTCCGCGGCCAGCCAGGCGATCGCCGCCATGGGCCTGACCAAGATGTCCCTGCAGGAGCTGAAGGAAAAGCCCGCGGCGGAACTGGTCGCCTTCGCCGAGGCGCTGGAGATCGAAAACGCCAACTCGATGCTCAAGCAGGACATGATGTTCGCCATCCTCAAGGCCGTGGCCGAGGAAGGCGTCGACATCTCCGGCAGCGGCACGCTGGAGGTGCTTCAGGACGGCTTCGGCTTCCTGCGCTCGCCGGAGGCCAACTATCTGTCCGGGCCGGACGACGTCTATGTCTCGCCCTCCCAGATCCGCAAGTTCGGCCTGCGCACTGGCGACAGCGTCGAGGGCGGCGTGCGCTCCCCCCGTGAAGGCGAGCGCTATTTCGCCCTGGTCAAGGTCGACTCGGTCAATTTCGAGAGCCCGGACAATGTCCGCCACAAGGTGGCCTTCGACAACCTGACGCCGCTGTACCCTGAGCAGCGGCTGACCATGGAGATCGACGACCCGACGCTGAAGGATCGCTCCGGCCGGGTCATCGATGTGGTGGCCCCGCTCGGCAAGGGCCAGCGCTGCCTGATCGTGGCGCCGCCCCGGGTCGGCAAGACGGTGATGCTGCAGAACATCGCCAAGTCCATCGCCGCCAACCACCCCGAATGCTACCTGATCGTCCTTCTGATCGACGAGCGGCCGGAAGAAGTCACCGACATGCAGCGCACGGTGCGCGGCGAGGTGATCTCCTCGACCTTCGACGAGCCGGCGACGCGCCACGTGCAGGTGGCCGAGATGGTCATCGAAAAGGCCAAGCGCCTGGTCGAGCACAAGCGCGACGTGATCATCCTGCTGGATTCCGTCACGCGCCTCGGCCGCGCCTACAACACCGTGGTGCCTTCATCCGGCAAGGTGCTGACCGGCGGTGTCGACGCCAACGCCCTGCAACGCCCCAAGCGGTTTTTCGGCGCGGCGCGGAATATCGAGGAGGGTGGCTCGCTGACGATCATCGCCACCGCGCTCATCGAGACCGGTTCGCGGATGGACGAGGTGATCTTTGAAGAGTTCAAGGGCACCGGTAACTCGGAAATCATCCTGGACCGCAAGGTTGCGGACAAGCGGATCTATCCGGCCATCGACATCCTGAAGTCCGGGACCCGGAAGGAAGAACTGATCACGCCGAAGGATATCCTGCAGAAGACCTTCATCCTGCGGCGCATCCTGAACCCCATGGGCCCGCAAGATGCGATCGAGTTCTTGTTGGATAAATTCCGGCAGAGCAAGAACAATGCCGACTTCTTCCAGTCGATGAACACCTAGCACTAGCGGAGCTAGGGCCGCACATTGGGTCGATACGCCATGAAAATCTATCACTCAGGCAGAACACGATCGTTAAGGGTCGTCTGGATGCTTGAAGAGATGGGTTTGGACTGTGAGGTGGTGAAAACCGCCTTTCCGCCGACCGACCCGGAATTCCTGGCCGCCAACCCGACGGGCACCTTTCCGCTGTTCATCGATGGCGAGACACTCCTCACCGAGTCGATCGCCATCCTGCAGTATCTGGCGGCGCGGCATGGCCCGACGCCGTTGTCCGTGGCGGCCGAGGAGCCTGGGTTCGCCGACTACCTCCAGTTTCTGGAGGTGGGCGAGGCGACCTTGGCCACGCCGCTGACCGCGGCGGTGCGTACTCGGTTCATGGCCCCGGAGGACCAGAAAGCCAACTGGACCGTCGAAAACTGCAAATCGGTCTTCCTCGATCGGCTCAAGCTGGTCAGCCGGCAGTTGGAAAGTCACGCCTACATGGCCGCGGACCGGTTTACCGCCGCGGACATTTCGGTCGGCTATGCGCTGGGCTTCGGCGAGGGTCTTCGACTGTCGGAAGGCTATGATCCTTCGATCGTCGATTATTGGCGTCGGCTGCAAGCCCGCCCGGCCTATCAGCGCGCGATCGCCCGCTAACCGGTCACGGCCCTCAGGGAATCAGCAAGGTCTGGCCCGTGGTTTCTCGGCCCTCCAGCGCCTCATGCGCGCGGCGGGCTTCGGCGAGGGGAAAGGTCTGGCCGATGTCGATTTTGACCGCGCCTGTCTCGATCACGTGAAACAGCGCCGCCGCGCTGGCGTCCAGGTCCTCGTTGGTCGCCACGTAGTCGAAGAGGGTAGGGCGGGTCAGGAACAGTGAGCCGCCACGCGCCAGTCGACCGGGCTCTATCGCCGGCGCCGGACCGGACGCATTGCCAAAGCTGACCAGCATTCCGCGTCGGCCGAGACTGGCGAGGCTGGCCTCGAAGGTCGCGGCGCCTACTCCGTCATAGACCACCCGAACGCCCTGTCCGCCGGTGATCGCCTTCACCCGCGCGGCGACATCTTCCCCGCGATACTCGATGACGTGGTCGCAGCCTTGCCGACGTGCGATGGACGCCTTTTCGGACGATCCGACCGCGCCGATGACCACCGCCCCGATCGCCTTGGCCCACTGGGTCAGGATGCCGCCGACCCCGCCGGCGGCGGCATGGATCAGGACGGCCTCGCCAGCGCTCAACGGGTAGCAGCGCCGCAGCAGGAATTCCGCGGTCATGCCTTTCAGCATCGCCGCCGCGGCGACACGGGTGGAGACACCCTCTGGCAGACGAACGGCGCGGTTCTCCGGCACGAGATGCGCCTCGGCATAGGCCCCCATGGGCCCGGTTCCGTAGGCGGCGCGGTCGCCCACGTGGAACCGCGTCACGCCCTCGCCGACCGCATCGACCACGCCGGCGCCTTCCTGGCCGAGCACCGCGGGCATCTTGGCCGGGTAGAGGCCCGAACGGTGATAGGTGTCGATGAAATTGAGGCCGATGGCCTCGTGCTGGATGCGGATTTGGCCGGGCCCAGGCTCCCGCACGGCGATATCGATCGCCTCGAGGACTTCTGGACCGCCGGTGCGGCTGGCTTGGATGGCGAGCATGTTGGTGGCTCCCTAGGAGAGGTTTTGTCGAAGGAAGGCCAGGCTGCGCGCCTCCGCCAGCGCGGCGTCCCCGGCGTGATAGTGTTCACCGCCCAGCCGGGCGAAAGCGTGGTCGCGGCCGGGATAGGTATGGATTTCGATCTGGGGGTGATTCTTCAGGGCCGTGAGGATCAGTTCCTGAACAGGCTTGGGCGTGAACTGGTCCTCCTCGGCGATATGGAGCAGGAGCGGTCGGGCCAACTTTTCAGCCTCGGCGGTGTATTTCTCGATGCCCACGCCGTAGTAGCCGATGGCGGCGTCGCAGTCGGTGCGCGTGGCGGTGAGGTAGGCCAGAAGCCCGCCCAGGCAGTAGCCGACGGCCCCAACCTTGCCGTTCACGTCCGGACGAGCCCGCACCGCGTCGATCGTCGCGGCGATGTCGGCGACGCCGGTCTCGACGTCGAAGGCGTTGAACAGTTCGAAGGCCCGTTTCCACTCCGCCTCGCTCTGATCGGTGATGTCGATTCCGGGCTCGATGCGCCAGAACAGGTCCGGACAGACGGCCAGATAGCCCTGAGCGGCGAGGGTGTCGCAAACCCCGCGCATCACGGCGTTGACCCCGAAGATCTCCTGCAGAACGATCATGGCCGGGGCTTTGTCGACGGCAGGTCTGGCGACATACGCCGAGAACGCCCCGTCCGGGCTGGTAATGGTCATCGACTCGGCAGTCATATCGAACTCTCCGATGGGAAATTGGATTGCTACTAGCGTCTGGGGGCGGGCAAGGCCCATAACAATCTCGTGGGCTAGAGCGCGATAGCCGAAAGTGGAAGCCGGTTTCGGCGGCGATCGCGCTCCACTCTTTTTTAAAGGGAGCCTTTTTCAACGCTTCAAGCGATAACGCTTGAAGCTAAAAGGCTCCTGGAGGTTGCGGATGATGAAGGCCAAGATCGAGGTTGAATGTACGCCTGAAGAAGCGCGGGCCTTTCTGGGACTGCCTGACGTGACGGCGCTGAAC